>Ga0208864_1000092_pt1 | contig 26927 bp, 26 predicted proteins | sample CryBogmetaGMA05M_FD_184542 | JGI IMG/M metagenome (GOLD analysis project Ga0208864, IMG submission 184542) | Freshwater microbial communities from Crystal Bog, Wisconsin, USA - MA0.5M (SPAdes) | ecosystem: Environmental > Aquatic > Freshwater > Lake | place: Crystal Bog, Wisconsin, USA...
GAATGTTCTCTACAACGGCGTACCGCAGTAGCTGGTTCGAGATGGCAAAAGGCCTCTTCGGTCGTATCCGACAGGTCAGTAATCCTTTGAATCTGATCTGATCCTTGCCCCTTGACGGCAGACCATTGTCTGGCTCACTCTCTGAACAACCAACCCTGGAAGCGCTGAGTCAGGAAGGGCATCACCCCATAGGTGAGGAGAACCACCGTGATCCCTGTATTGACCATGACATGGACCCCGAAAACTGAACCGGCTACTACAAGCGGCTAAAAACTCTTACCGGTATATTTCCGGTGCCACCCTTATACCAATGCCAAGAGTTGCCATGAACTGACACTAGCGATACAGGGTGGTTTGAAATTACCCACACGCTATTGCGCAGAAAGGGCCCACTGGATTGAAGTCGATTGAATTCAGCCATCGCTTACGTTGCGCGCTGGCAAGTGGTTCTTCATAAAGGCTATTAATCTTATTGTTGCTGACTTCCAGCACTTCCCTGTCGACCGTGTGGGACATTTCTCGCACCGTTGCTTCCATTAATTCAGCAAGAATTAACCCAATCGTAAGGGCGGCAGAGAGCTGCTTTGTAATGAAAAGGTTATGCCAATCGTCACCAGCGGCACTCTTTGGCTTGCGCCACCTCCGCCTTAGTCCCCCAGGCCGCCACCCCACCAGCTGTGACTCCAACGGCCAAAACAACGGCTAAACCGGCGGTTACACCGGCGGCAAAACCGGCGAGTAAGCCAGCCGCTGCTCAAAAGCCTCGGGCCACCAAGCCCTGAGGGCTCAGGCCACGCCGTGCCTGCTGCTGACCAGTTCACCGGTGCAGGCCACCGGAAGCAGGCTTGAGCGACCGCCCTTGTACCAGGCATCCACCAATACACCACTGGAGCTAGGGCGCAGCTCAGCTGCGAGGGTCCACAGCTCGTTATGGAGCACCTGGGTCTGATCCGGTGTGCCCACGTACCAAGGCGCCTCGGGATCGACCGACAGCTCCTCATGGAGCTGGAGCAGCCCCTCAAGGACGCAATCGGCGAGCTCACTCTTCATTGGCCATTTGCCAGGCATGGGCAATCATCCACGAGCGCCATTGGGGAGCCCGCTGACGGGGTTTGCATGCATTTGGGTCAGATAAGGCGGGAATAACTGCAGACAGGATCGCCGGTTACTGCAGATCAGTCGGTAGGGGGGGGAGCTGGTAGCTGTCGGGGTGACAATCACTAAGCCCCTTCTGCGCTCCCCTGGCCTCCCCCCGACCACGGCTGCTGATTCGCCCCTTTGGGCCGGCCGACTGGCCCGCGGTTTGGGGGTTGCTGGAGCCGGTATTCCGCGCCGGCGAAACCTTCCCCCACGACCCGGAGATCAGTGAGGCCGAGGCCCGGATGGCGTGGGTGGGGCAGAACAAGGCAGTGATGGTCGCGCTGGTTGTCGCCGGAGCACTGGTAGGCACGTATTACCTGAGGGCTAACCCCCTCACCCTCGGTGCCCATGTAGCGAATGCGGGATATGTAGTGGCCGAGCACTACCGCCGCCAGGGGATCGGCAGCCGCCCCTGCCAACACTCCCTACAGGCGGCGAAGTGGTCGGGTTTCCGCTCGATGCAGTTCAACCTGCAGGCAGCGCGACTGCCAGTGGTTGCAAAAGCTGACGAGCTTGAGCTCCATGAGCAACAGTGAGAGATGTAAAGAATTGCAGCGAACTAATTTCATTGCGGATCAGTGGCTTAAGGTTAGTAAAAATATATACTTCGAAAACCGTGAACCCTAAAAAAATATCGCAGCTTCAAGCAGAATTCAAAGGAGGGTCTGCCTCAAGCGCCAGGCGTTACCCTGGCTACGGTTTTGAGCTGGGAGATGCTGTTTCAGTGCCTTCTAGATTCAATGAACCTATGCAAGGAATTCATAAAACAATAGAAAAGCCGCTTCTTGATTTAACAGATACACTTGCATCCACTGCGGGACGCGAGCGCCTTAACGCGGGAAGTAGGCAGCTTCTGCGAGGTTTAATCGTATTTCCAGATTTCGTTCCAACAAAGAACTACCCACGAAGCGATTACAGACAAGAAAAGCAGGGTGACTTTACATTGGCCAGGTCAATAGAAAATGAATGGAAACGTCAAAGAAAGCCCTTCAATCAACTCACTGTTTTCGGTGACAGTTATAGCGATTTTGGTTCCCGCTCCGCAGCTATGTATCAGCAAGTCCTGCACAAAGATGCGTTACCTGCTTACAGCGGTTCAACCTTCAGCAACGCCCAGTCGAACTGGCAAACCGTCCTTCGCAACGCACTTGGCATCCCATACGACAGAGTCACAGGGGCTGGGATCACAAATAGCTTCGTCGGCGGCGGACCTAGTCCGATACCAGCTTCATCAACGAATTCCTCCTACGCAATAGGTGGCGCGCTGTCCGGCAAGAACACTCTTTATGACGTCCTAGCGGGACTCAACCCTCCAATGTTTCCCCAAGCTCTGCTAGCCCCCCCCTATTCGGTTAGCGGTTTGGGGGTTCAGTCCCAAATTTCCCATGCACTGAATGTTGACAACAGATCGCTCGAGAATGATCTTGTCACGCTTTGGTGCGGCGGTAATGATCTGCTTGCCGCAGTAAATACAGGCCAGAAACTGGAGGCCATTCTGCAGGATGTTCTTAAGAATACTAGAGCTAGTCTGATCACCCTTCTGCGCTCTGGCAATGCACGCTCCGTACTGGTATCGAGCATGGCTGCGCTGGAGGGTGTAGTTGATGGAGTTGCCTATGCCATGCCCTTCGTCAATGAACTACCGCTCGAATGGAAGGCATTACTGGCTGGAGGTGCCGCAACACAGTTCAGAAACGCAGTTTCCTCAATGGTGGATGAAGTTAAAGCAATGTTTCCCTACGCTGCGCTCGTCGATTTCAATAATGAATACGAGTATAATTGGATACGATTTGGGGACAAGCTTGGCGACTTCGCTGATTACGGCATAACAGATACAACGCATTCAGCGCAGTTCAATCACGCAGCGTATGCCAATGAATACCTTTACCTTGACGACGTCCACCCTACGGAGTCGGCCCACAACATGATTGCGAAGGCAATTGAGCTGACGCTTAAAGCAGAAAAGTCATCACTCGATTCTGCGATGCTGAGCGACACAATTGTCGCTCAGCAATCTGTTGTGAGAGGTACCTCATTTAACGATGCTATTACTGGCAGCAGCGACGGCAGTAAACTGAGTGGTCTTGGGGGCAATGACTGGCTAGTAGGACTTAACGGAGATGACTTCCTGAACGGCGGAGATGGGAAGGACCTGCTCTACGGTGGTGGTGGCGTGAATACCATGACTGGGGGATCAGATGCTGACGTTTTTGGAATCTCATCTGCGGGCCTCGACGCTGGGATCCAGACCATCACCGATTTCAATGGAGCGGATGGTGATCGCCTATTGCTATCCGAAGCCTATGCAAAAACCATCGGCGATTTCTTCTTTGTGCCGACACAGCAGGATTGGCAACGCGTCGTCAGTTTTCAACCTACAGCACATGGAGGTCTACTGAACGTTTACTTCACAGATCCATCGAAATTGGATGGCGTAATAGCTCTAAATGGACTGTCGAACTTCAATACTGCTTGGCTCTGCTAAGCGGGATGGGCGCTGTTCTGTGTGTTTTCTCACCAGGTCATTGAGTAGCCGTAAGCAAGCTGAGCTGCTGAAAGGGAGTGCGACCCGCCAAGGCCATGTGGCACCTTGCGCCTGGTCTCACAAGATGCCAAACACCCCTAGGTAGCGCCAGGTTCGCCAGAACACAGTCCTCCCGATTGAGTGGAAGTAAAAGGAATACCGGCATTGGCAGGCCTCAACTCAATCATTGGCATCCCCTCGGGCATTAAGCACAACAAGTTGGCGTTTGGTGCTCTTCAGCTATTAATCAACCCATTAATCAACCCATAATCAACCGATGGGGCTGCTGAGGCTTGCCCCAATCCCCAAGACCCATTGCAACCACTGCGCTGCAACCGATCTGAATCTCCAAGCCGGCTAACGAATTTGAACCGATGGCCTTCGCTATACAGTGACTCTCGTTGGTAGATCTTGTGCTGCAAGTGATCCGGGCTTTATTTTCGTCTCTTTAATCAACCGATTAATCATCCTGTTGCTCAACCTTCTGTGTCTAACAGGCATCTGCTTGTGGGCCCTCCTTCCCTCATTCCGGGCAGGCGAGGTAGCCCAGGCCAAAGCTGGTTTGCTCGGCAATGGCGTTTTGGATTGCGCTCTCGAGAACATGGCTGCGCAGGAGGGCAACGGCAAGCGACGTTGAGATTTGGCCCGCCACCCCTCGGATCTGGGTTTCGCTGAATTCCGTATCAGAGCCATGCACTTGGACCAGGGCATTGGCTGTCAAATGGGCGATATCTTGAAGGAAATCCGGGTGGTCCACTAGGGTTTCAGCAACCACGTTGTCGATCTCAATCGGATCCTTCAATGTGACGGGCAATGGCGGTAGTTTGTGGACCACCCGATAGGGACCTGAGCATTCGTCTGGTTTGCCATACAGCAGGGCGAGCTCGTTGTTTTGGATGTTCATTTGCTTGATGAGGCAGCGCCTTTCCGATTTATTTTGCTGGCTGCAATAGTTTTTTGCAAACAAAGGCTATCGCCAAGAGAATTAGAGCAGAGCAGAGGTAAATACTCTGTAGGCCATGCAAAAAGGCTTGCGATGCAATGGCCTGATCCCCTGCGTTTGGCAGGGGCAGCGCTTGCTGAATGCGATTGAGGTCCATGCCCATTACGGCATTTGGAAGATTGGCTTCTGTTTTAGCGTGACGCCAAAACAAACCTGTCACGAATAGCAACAGGTTGCTTTGGCTGGCGAAGCCAAGCATGGGTCCAAGGGCCTCAGCTAACACCAACCAGCCTGAGGTCTGTAGGGCAAAGCTGCTGCCCGCAGCTTGCATCGCCTTGGAGGTGATCGCTGGAATCAGCAGCCCAATACTGATGCCAATCAAGCCATTGCACAGCACCATCAGTCCAACAAGGTGGAATGCCAGCGCCAAGACCCAGCCGAACATGGCGAGGGCTATCAACTCGAGGCACAGGCTCGTAAGGCGGGGCAGAGTGATTTGTCTTAGAAGCCGGGCCGATAGGGGAATGCCCATGATCATGGGAGCACTCATGGCAACTCCCATCAGCGCCGCCTGTTCCATCGACCAGCCGAGCTGGTTTCGTAGGTAAAGCACCAGAAAAAACGAAGGCGTTGCAATCGCTCCAAACAACGCAAAGCGAATTAAAAATCCTGCGCGAAACAGAGAGCTTCGCCAGGGGCCGTCTTCTCCTTGGCGCCGCTTGCGTAGCCAAAGCCCTAAGCCAATCAGTAGCAGCACTTCAGTACTGCGCATCCAAGGGGAATCCAGGGGGCTTCCATCGGGCCATCGGGTCAATAGCAGGGCCCAAGCACCACAAAACAGGGATCCACCCCAATAGGAGCCTGTCTCCGTGATCCGGCTCACGGCTTGCATCGGTCGCCGCAAGCTCAACCATGCCAACGGAATCAGCAGCGATACCGCCAGGGATAACACGATGAAAATCGTGTGCCACTGGCCGCCAGTCCCCCCCAAGGAAGCCAGCACCGGCCCTGCTGCCAGGCCCACGGCCCCTACTCCAGCCACAAGGGCCACACCCTGATTGAGGAGGCGGCTAGGGGCGTAGACCCACAGCACGGCGAAGACCTGCGACGACACAACGGCCGTAGAGAGGCCCTGCAAAACCCGGCCAATGACAAACATGTCCAAGCTGGTGGCGTTGGCCGAGATCAGAAGCGCCCCCATAAAGCAAACAAGTGCCGCCACATAGGTTTTGGCTAATCCCGCCTTCTCCACCAAAAGAACCGCTAAGGGGATGCCGATGGCGAGGCTGATCGGCATCGCATTGCGGGCCAAAAGCAATGCGGTGGGACTGGTGTGAAAGCTGGTCTGGAGGTCTGGGGCAATGAGATCGGCGATGGTGAAATCGGCCAAGACCAAAAATCTTGAGGCGGCTGCAAGCGTGAGCAGCAACAGATAGCGCAGGGGTTCGCTCATCGTTCAGGTAGCCAATTGGCGCAGCACCGCTTGCCGGTAATCCATCGACAATTCCAAAGGTCTGGCGGCCTCGGGCACGAGAGAACAGAGGTTGTGATTGGCAAAGGAAAGCCGGTGGGCGTTCCCATGCATCCAGCGCCTATGTGTGGCTTCCAGGCTCAGAAAGGCAATGGCTGCGAGCAAATCGGGGCTTCGGGATGCGGCAGCTGCTTTCCGCAGCCGGCCGTACCATTGCTCCATCGGCTCTAGGCGCAACGGCTCCCCGAGAGCCGATGCCGCATCGATCCAATCGCGCCACTGCACTGGCGGATCGGAGACCACATGCACCACCAGGGGGACCTCTGGGGCCAGCACCATCCTCGCCACCCAACGGGCACAGAGATCCACCGGTAGAGCATGCAGGCTGAAGGCATCATCAAAACTTGCGCTAATTCGCAGGGCCGCCCGAAGCACCACATCGAGGTAGCCATGGGGATTAAGCGCGAAGCTCGATTCCGATGCCAGGAGATAGGGCAGGCGGAGCACACTTACCCCCAAACCATCCGCCGCAAAGCGGTAGCAGCTTTGTTCCGCCGCCAATTTGCTTTGGCCATAGCTGCTTAAACCTGGTTTCGGTTGATCGTTGAGCGGTGCTTCTTGCACTGGCTGTTGGTCGCTCAGATTTAAGCCATTGCAAACCGCCAGCGACGACACCTGTAGAAAGCGTTGAATACCTGCACTGCTCGCCAGTCCCAACAGCCGGGTGGTGCCGCCGGCATTGGTGCCTAGGAGTTGCTCAGGTGATGCGGTGAAATTCACGCAGGCACCCGCGTGCACCAGGGTGTCGATTCCTTCCAATACGTGCTCACGCGATTGCTCGTCCAGCCCACAATCCGGCAGGGAGAGATCACAGGGCACCACTTCCAGGCCTTCGCGTTCGAGGGCCAATTGATACTGCTGCTCCGCCAGCTTCAGACGATCCCAAGCCCCATCGACGGTCTCAGCTCGCACCAGGGCCTTCAACGGGGCGACACCCAGCTGCTGCAGCTCCTGCAAGAGGTGTAGGCCAAAAAAGCCGTTGGCACCAGTTACCAAAACACCAGACTCAGCCATCAAAGCGGGGATTCCTCAATCGAGTAGCCAAGCCATTGGCGATAGGCCTCAAACCGATGGGCATGGGCTGCGTAGACCTCCTGAATCAGTGGGTCATTGGTCAGTTTTCGAGGCTGGGAAGAGAGTCGCTCGGGAGCGACCAACCCATCGGCCAGCCCAAGCCAGCTCGAGATCCGATGGAGTTCGGGAACGGGGTCGCGGCAAAGATCTTCGTAGCGCAGCCGAATGGCTTGATGGTCGAGATCCTTTTCGTGCTCAAGATGGAAGTCGAAGGACTCTGCCAACATGAGCAGCATGGTTTCGAGGAACGATCTGTTATGGAGAGAAAATTGCAGAGCAACCTTGGCCCTGGGATTCGCCATGACCGCGGCATAGGTGGGATCCAGGGTTGCGAGGTAGGTGTTGTGCGACTTTGCTAGATGCCGCCAGGCCATCACCTGGGAGCGGAAGACAGCCAGGGGGTGACGGTGCAAGAAAATGAATTTGCCATCAGGGAACTGAGTGGCAATGTTTAGGAATCCATCGTAAAAGTCGACTGGATTCTTCAACAACAACCAGGGCGGTTGTTCGGCCTGTGCGTTCTTCTTGGCGATGAGTTGTTGTAAGGGGTCAAAGCATGTGTTGGAAATGGGCCGCCGTGTATACATGTCGAAGGCGCCGTGCTCGAGCAAAAAACCGTATTCCTCCGGAAGATCCAGCCCCACCGCCACGCCATCAAAGCCCCTGCTATCGCCCCCCCTGTCCAGGGCTTTCTGCACCTCATCGCGATCCAGTGGGGGCTCACCTTGGCGCAGTTGTTGCAATACATCCCAATAGGTGATGCAAGAAATCTGCTTTGATGCGGCCAGAAGCTGGTGCAGCCAGGTCGTGCCTGAACGATGGGCTCCAAGTAAAAATAAGCAACGCATTAGCTTTTATTTAGCTTAAAGGTTCCACCGTCAAGGCAATGGGTTTGCAGGTTTTGAGAGTGAAATAACTCCGCAGCATGGGGCGATCTATGCCATCACTTGTGAATCCATGGTTCTGAATCAGCGCCGCTAGGGCGAGCGTGATTTCATACAGCGCCAACCAGCGGCCCACACAGGTGCGTGGCCCTACCCCAAACGGCAGATAGAGGTGCTTGGCCAAGCTGGAGGAATGGTGGGGCGATCCGCCGCTTCCGCCAACTGACCCATGCAAAAAACGCTCTGGTCTAAAGAGATCTGGATCTTCCCAGTGACGTGGATCTCGGTGAATCACGTAGGGCGAGGTGATCACCAGATCTCCCTTTGCAATGGGCTGACCCATTAATGATGTGTGAGATACAGCTTCTCTGCCGAGATACCAAATCGGAGGGAATAGGCGCAACGCTTCTTCCACAACGGCTAGGGCGTAGGGCAATCGACTGGTGAGATCACAGTGGAGGGGATGGCCGCTATGGATGGCACCATCCACTTCCTGCCGCAGCTTCTCTTGAACCTCGGGATGGCGCGCCACCAGATCCAGGCTGAAAAATAGGCCAGCACCTGTGGTTTCCAGGCCTGCTAACAGCAGCGAGAGCATCACACTTCGCAAGTAGGAGCGGCGCTCTCCATGTCCCATTTGCTGAACACTTGGGTCGGCCGCATAGGCCGATAGCAAGTCATCAGCCCTTCCAGGGATTGGGCTGTCCTCTGGGCCTTCTCCCAGGGGGGGAGTGGGGGGTAATCGGTCGATGGCGGCGTAAAACAGCTCGTCGAGAACTGGCAGTAACCCGTCGAGCGAGGCCTTCCCACGGGAGGCCGCATCGAGAAAATCGGCACCGGCCAAATAATGCAGGGGCAGCAGCCAGTCGGGGGCCTCTTGCAGTAGAGAAGCGATCCGATGAGATGCCTCTTGAGGCACATCGCCGATCAGTTTGCGCAGGGTGATCTCCAGGGTGATCGCCCGGCTGAGCTCCGACAGATTCAAGGTCTGATGGGTGTCCATCAGTCGCTTGTTCAGGCACTGGCTCGCGATCGGGCCGAAATCGGCGGCCATGGTTTCCACCGCCTGGCGCGTAAACAGGGGCTGGGCCCGGTTGCGTTCCTGATGCCAGGCCTCCCCTTCAGTGGTGAAGAGATTGTTGCCATCAGTGACCATTCGAATCCCGGCAAAGACTTCTCCGCGAATGAACTCCGAATCGGGGCGCTGCATCAACGCCTGCACTTCATGGGGATCACTCAGCAGATGCACCACCTGGTGCCCCCAACGCAGATGTACCAGATCGCCGTGGCGCTGTTGCAGCTCCAGAAGGTGATCGGGCATTCCACCTTCGATGAGATCGGCCAATACCCCTGAATCATCGAGGGGGGAATCCGCTCGCCAATTCTCAGCCGCTGCAGGCATGGCTTGAGCGAGCTCTAGTAGCTGATCTGCCAGTTGCCGCAAGGTGAGAGGAGCGAGCAAGGGCTCGATCGGCAGATCAACCCGGAGGTGCTGGTCGAGATCCACCTTGAGTTCGGCCAGTTCGAGTGAGCCGAGGGCTAGATCAGCCAGGGTTTGGTCGCCGTCGATGGCGATGGGATCGATGGAGCGCAACCGGGCCAGGATGCGTTTGATCACCACCAGCAGGGCTTTGCTGTCGGCCACAGGTGCGGGTGCATCTGGGCCCGTTGCTGGGCCGGCAGTGAGGTTGGTCTTAAGACTGGCCAGGGATTGGAGGCTGCCCTGCTGATAACGCTGTTTCACTTCCTGGCGCCGCAATTTGCCGCTGGTGGTGAGAGGGATCGTGCGCGCTGAGACCAGCACAACATCGGCGATACCCACAGCAAAGGCCTGGCCGAGCTCCGAGGCCAGGGTGGACACCAAGGCGGAACCCTGCAAATCGCTGCTATCTGCCACCACCTCCGCCACAATCACCAGTTGGTCGCCGCCATCCGCTGTGGCCAGGGCAAAGGCTGCACAGCGATCCGGCTGCAGTTTGGGTGAGAGGGAGATTGCGCACTCTTCCACGTCTTGGGGGTGGATGTTGCGTCCGGAAGCAATGATCAGATCCTTGAGTCGACTGGTGATGAACAACTCCCCATCGCGGAGCGTTCCGAGGTCGCCCGTGTTGAGGTAGCCCGCTTGCAACTGTCCAGCTCGATCCTCAATCACCTGGTTAAACACCTGGCTGTTGGCGGCTTCGCTGCTCCAATAGCCCCGGTTGACGCTGGGCCCTTGCACCACAATCAGACCCTCCTGGCCATCCGGCAGTTCGCGCAGGGTGACGGCGTCGACAATCCGAATTGTTTGGTCGGCAATACCGCCGCCGCAGCTGGGTGGATCGGTGCTCTTGGCTGGAGCTGCAGTGAGTCGGTTGGGACTCGCCCTCAAGTAGCGCTTGGCTGAAACCAAAAGGGTCGCTTCTGCCAGGCCATAGCCACAGAGAAAGACCCCATCCCGTAACCCTGAGGGTTGAAAACGGGCTTGGAACCGATCCAGGGTGGGCCGATTGATCGGTTCACTGCCGCACACCAGGGTGCTCAGACTGCCGAGCTCCAGCCCAGAGATGTCGCCGGCGGCGGCACTGCGCTCACACAAATTCAATGCTGAATTGGGTGCAAGGGTGAATGTGGCTTTGAAGGTTGATACCGCCTGCAGCCACAGCAAGGGGCGCCGTGTGAATTCGGCAGGTGCCATTAACAAGGCTGGCCGACCCAGATAAAGCGCATGCAAGATCACCCCAATCAATCCCATGTCGTGGAAATGGGGCAACCAGCTGAGAATCAAGCTGGTGTCATCAGTTGCACAGGAGTGGATAATTTGTTCAAGATTGTGCACCAGATTGGTGTGGCCGACAGTGACCCCCTTGGGATCTCCCGTTGATCCTGAGGTGTATTGGAGAAAGGCAATTCCGCCCTGCGTTGCGTCCTTTCGTTCACCTGAAAGGATCCTGGCGGCTTCCACAACCTCGGGCCAGTCGAGGCCCTGGACCAATCCATGAGGATTTGCCCCCTTGTCTGGGTGCTTGGCATCCGCTTCCAGGTGACGTTGCCAAAGAGCTTTGGGCCCCAGCACCGCCTTGGCGGCGCAATTGATCATGATTGGGTTGATCGAGGCATGGTTGTGCTTTCCAAGAGATGGACTTAAAGGCACTGGAATCAGGCCGGCCCGGGTGCAGGCAAAAAACGCTTCCACAAAGGCCAGCCCTGGTGGAAACAACAACGCCACCCGGGCTCCAGGCTCGTAGGAGCACTGAAGCCATGCAGCCACTGAATCTGCCCGCCGCAGGAGTTCGGCGTAGCTCCATTGGCTTGATAGGCATCCCCCTTCCAAAAAGCCAAAGGCCAACGCATCGGGATTGGATGCAGCGCGCTCTTCTAGCAACGTTTCCCAGCACACTGGCGAGGCTGGGTGATATGGGGGCATCTTCTCAGTATTGCAATGGTGTTGATGATACGAAGAAATCTCTGCTTGCCCAAGGCCTTGATCGCTGGTGGTTGTAGCATGCCACTTGTGTGGATCTGCCTAAGTGCGGCAGCAATTACGCTGGTTTGCAGGATGCCAGCATCTTTGACATCCAAAACATCAAGTAGGCATTAATTTGCCGGGTGTTGATTGGTCTGCAAGTTGTGCCAGCCTCAATGCCCAAGAACCGCTGTAAGCACTGCTCTGCCACGCATTTGAACCAAAAAGTCGGCTAACGGATTTGAACCGATGACCTTCACTTTGCAATGACTCTCGTGTAGAGATCCACTGTGCGGCATGGGATCTGGGCTTTATTTTCGTCTTTTAAATCAACCGATTAATCAACCTCTTTCTCAACTCTTAGCTGCCTCAAAATCTCTTGTCAGCTGAAAAACCTCCTGAGACAGAACACACAGAACCCCTAGGTATCGAAATCCACGGTGCGGCCCTGGCGGCCTGACTCGATCAGGGCTTCGGCAATGCGCATGGTCTGCACCGCCTGATCCAGGTCGGCGATCGCCGACGGCTGGCCTGCGCGGGCGCAGCGGCAGAAATCGCTCAGCTCCTCACGCAGGGCGCCGCTCACCTGCCCGCCGAGCTCGGGCCAGAGGGTGGTGTCGGGTCGCTGCAGCTCCAGGTCGCTCCAGATCTGTAGCGGGCTCTGCAGGCCGCGGAGCTTCGCGGTCTGCTCTGTGCCCACCACGGCCAGTTCGGCATCGATGCAACCGTGCCAGTGGTCGCTAAGAACGTTGGCGGGGGCCTGCTCGGGCACGGTCCAGCTGCTCTCCAGCTGGGCGACGCAGCCGTCGGCGAGCCGCAGCAGGGCGAAGCAGCCGAGCGGGGCGAGGTGGTCGCCCCGGCGCACCTCCAGCGCTGTCACCGAGGTCACCCGGCTGCGGCTGAGCCAGAGCAGCAGGTCGAGGTCGTGGATCAGGGTGCGGAACACGGTGTGAACGTGATCAGCGATGGCTGCGTAGGAGGAACGGCTGCAGTTGCGCTGGCAGCGGATCGAGACCAGTTCGCCCATGTGGCCTTCGCGGATCTGCTGGTGCAACCACCGATGGGAGGCCTCGTAGCGCAGGATCATCCCCACCTGAAGCAGCCGCCCCCGCTGCGTGGCGAGCTGCTTCAACTCCTCGGCCTGGCGCCAGCCTTGGGCCAGGGGCTTCTCGACGAACACGTGTTGGCCGATCTCCAGGGCTGCCCTGGTTTGCTCAGGATGCTGCTCGTCCGGAGTGGCCAGCACCACAGCGTCGAGGCGCTCACCAGCGATCAGGGACAGGGCGTCGGCATGGAGGCTCTTCACGCCGTGGCGTTCGCCCGCCTGCCGCAGCCGCTGCGGGTCCGGATCGGCGAGGGCGGTGAGCTCGACACCGGGCAGGCTGGCCAGCACGGAGGCATGCAGCCGCCCGAAGCGGCCCAGGCCAGCCAGGCCGACCCTCAGCGGAGGGGTCGGGGCCGTGAGGCCAGGAGCGGGCGATGGGGTCGGCTCCGTCAGGATCGGTTTGTCAGGTTCCACCAGCCCAGCGTTGCGGGTTCCGGGCGCTGCCGCAAGCCTGGGGCGACGCCGTCCGGCGCGGTCCGCCGGTCAGGCTGGACCAATCACCTTGCCCATTCCTCACCGATGCCTCCGCGTCCCCGCCTGCGCCGTGAGCTGCTGCACCTGGCCACCGACTTGGCAGCGGTAGCGGAAAACCCAGCCGATGTGGAGCACGTCTTTGATCTGCTCAGCCGCAGCTATGCCACCCCCGCCGCCGATACCGCCCGGGCCTGCCTGCGCGCCGACCCGCACATCGCACCGCTGCTGAAGGAGCGCTATGCACCGCCCTGGCCGGAGCTGGCGCAGCTTTTGGCCCTGCCGCCCGACACGCTGGGGGGCCGATACGGTCGCTGGTTCGGGGCTGCCGGGCTCCCGCAGCCGCCTGAGCCGGTACTGGCCGCGGGAACCGCAGCCGACGACCAGTGGTTGCATCAGCGGGCCGGATAATATTATTTTGAAGGGAAATAGTTGACATCGAAGCTGGTTTCTTGTACACTTTTTAAAAGGCATTGCGGCGCTAAGTGCAAAACGAAACGAGTAAGGCTTCCTCTTCTGCATTCGATCCTCGTCGCGCGCCTGAAGACTTAACTCTAGATAGCCCTGGGCAGTACTGGAATTGGAATAGGAGTCGGTTCACTACGCCTTCCCGTGCCATCGAAGTCAAGACATATCAGGAAGTCCAGGCAATTGTCCGTGATGAATTCCGCTTTCCAGGACCTGTACTTGCCGTTGGTTCCATGCATTCTGTTACGAATGCGATTATTAATGATAGAGGCACATTAATACTCCTAAGTGGCATCTCATCGGTACTTGGTCTGGAAGGTGAGGGCTCGGGCAATGTCATGGTTCGGGTTCAGGCCGGATGCAGCCTCAAAGCGCTTTCTTTTTGGCTTGCTGAGCGAGGATATGAGTTGGCCTTTCAGGCAGAGATCGGCAATGCAACTGTAGGTGCCTTGTGTACTGGAGATAGCAAAGATTCAGTACTAGACGGTCCTGGATATTTTTCGGCTTATGTTCATCAAATCACGTTCGTGAATGGAGAAGGAGAACTTATCTCTATCGATGAATCCTCGAATCCGGCTGAACTAGCCGAATTGCGCTGTTCATTTGGCCTTAGGGGAATCGTAGTCGAATGCCTGATTGCAGTTTGTAAGTTGAAACTAATTTGCAGTCGATTTTCCGTACATAGATTTACTAGGGCGGAAGAGTTGTGCGCAGCAATTCAAGAAAAAATCTTAGAGAACCAGGCTTTTCAGGCAAATCTACTTCTCCCAGAACTTGCGGCTGGGTTTGCTGAGCGCTCGTTAGCAGATGAGGAAATGCAGCAAACACCAGAGATGTCATCGTCTGCAGACAATTTTCGCGAAGGGAGGCAGCGATTTGTTCAACAAGGTGGACTTGCTACAAAGCCGAGCCCACCACCTTTGCTAATTCATTATCGTTGGCAGCTGATCAACGACTTTGCTCCCGTGGACGAATCACTTCCACGGCTTGATTTCCAGCTCTATGAGCATGATTTTCCAAAGCTAGAGGAGGTCTTGGAGGAAACGCTTGGATTTGTTAAGTCTTTTCAAGCCCTTCATGAATTCAAGCCCCATGGATGGGCTCTCTATGTTGTTCGAAGGGGTCCAAAATCAGCCAAGCCCTACGGTCTCTATTCCGGCGGTACAGGAACATCAATCATTCTTGATCCCTATTTCTCTGATCCCCTCGATAAGCATTGGCGCGAATTCTGCAAGCAGTATAATCGGTTTGCAATTGATATTCTCGGTGCTAGGGTTTCTCCTGTCCAGACTCAATGGTTGAGCCAGGGTGATTTTAGGATTTCCAGGGAAATGGCTCACCCGCGCCTAACTTCTAAATACTATAAAGATTTCTTGATTTAAGGGGCCTCCGTCCTCCACTATGCTTATAGGTTAGTAATGGTTTTTGTTCAGGCAAATCTTAACTGCAAAAAAGCTAGCCGCTTCTCAGATTTACTATTGCGGGCTGCAAGAGTCTTGCTCTTGTGTTCGTGTTTCCTGCAGTTCGTGACTGCTGCTCGTATTAGTCCCAAACACTGCCCTGAAACGGATCTCAATCTCAAATCTCACTAAGTGATTGAGTGACGAGACGACAACTTGGGAATCTGCTCAGCAGTTCTTCTCGTTAGTTATCGCTGACGGAACCCCCCCCAGGCTCACCTAAAAACCGAGCGTGATGGCCAGAAACGCGGCCGCGTCCCTTTGCGTGGTGTAAAAGCTGAGGCCCGATTTCCCTGCACCGGGAGATCAACGGGCGGGTATTAATCGACTACTTCAGCTACAGCTTTTCCCCGGAGGATCGCGTCGGCATCATCGGGGACAACGGGATGGGTAAATCGACGCTGCTGGATCTTTTGAGCGGCCTGCAAGAGCCCGATGGCGGCACAGTGCAACGGGGCGAAACCGTGGCGATCGGCCGCTCAGACCAGCTCATGGCACCTTGCGTCGGGTCTCACAAGATGCCAAACGCCCCTGGGGTGCGCCAGGTTCGCCAGAACACAATCCTCCAGATCAGCTTTCAGTACTAAGAAAACCGGCCTTGGCAGGTCTCAACTCAATGATTGGCATTCCCTTTGGCATCCAGCACAAGGAGTTGGCGTTATTTGCCCTGACTCCCATGCCTTGGAGACGTTAATCAACCCATTAGTCAACCCGTAATCAACCCACGGGCCTTCAGGAGCTTGTCCCAATAGCCAAGACCCATTGCAAGGACTGCGCTGCAAGGCGTCTGAATCTCAAAGCCGGCTAACGGATTTGAACCGATGACCTTCGCTTTACAAAAGCGCTGCTCTACCACTGAGCTAAGCCGGCATGGGCAAATGCCCTGCCCACTTTACTGTTCACCCAGGGCCCACAGCAGAAGCTGGGTGCGGTTGGTGCAGCCGGTTTTGGCGAGTAGCTGAGACACGTGGCTTTCCACCGTGCGTGGGCTCAGTACGAGTACGGCAGCAATGCCTTTGTTGCTATGGCCCCGCCTGAGCTGGTCGAGGACCCTGAGTTCCGCTGGGGTGAAAGGGATATCTGGCAGCAGGGTCGCCGGAGCGGCCGGGTATGCAACGGAGGCTGTCAGGGACGATGCCAGGGACGTTGGAGTGGCTGAAACCATGGTGGAAATGCTGGGCTTCCCCAGGATTCCCACAGCAGCTAAATGCTTGTTGTGGAACTGATTTTGGCGGTGAAGCTGGTGGGTTCGTCGCTTGCTTCAGGAGCCACTATCGGGATGGCCCTGGCGCGCTTGATCGGCAGGTTGGCCACCAGGGCCGTGACCCGGTCTTCGGTTTCCAGGCTCATATCAACCTCTTCCAGGTCAATCTCCACATAGCGGCTCACCACTTCGAGGATTTCCCGTCGCATCTGCTGGAGCAGCTCGGGGTTGAGATCACTGCGGTCGTGGGCCAGCACCAATTGCAGCCGTTGTTTGGCGGTGTTGGCACTGGCTGGTTGCCGGCCGAGCAGCTTGTTGATGGCGTCGCGCAGGGTCATCGGCTTCAAAAAATCTTGGTTTGCATCAGGCGGCCGAGCTTGGCGCGCAGGCCCTGGCGTTCCTTGCTGGGATCGATCAAGGGCACCTCTTCGCCGAGCAGCCGTTTGGCCACGTTGGTGTAAGCCAGCGCCGCAGGCGACTTGGTGCCATTGAGGGTGAGGGGTTCCCCCCGGTTGGTGCTCACAATCACCTGCTCGTCTTCGAGGACCAGGCCTAAAAGGGGCAGGGCCAGGATGTCGGTGACATCACTCACCGCCAACATTTCTTGGTTGGCCATCATCTTTGGCCGTACCCGGTTGAGCACCAGCTGGATGGGCTTCACGCCTTCGGTGTTGAGCAAGCCGATCACCCGGTCGGCATCCCGCACTGCGGAGACTTCGGGAGTGGTCACCACAATCGCTTCCTTGGCGGCGGCCATGGCGTTTTTGAAACCGCCCTCAATGCCCGCAGGGGCATCAATCAGCACGTAATCAAACGACTCGCCAAGCATCGTGGCGATCTTGCCCATGTCCTCAGGCGTGAGCCACTCGAGCATGCGGGGGTTGCCCGCCGGCAGCAGGGCCAGATTGGGCTCCTGCTTGTGTTTCACCAGGGCCTGTTCCAGCCGACAGCTTCCAGCAAGCACCTCCTGGGCGGTGTAGACGATCCGGTTCTCAAGCCCGAGCAGCAAATCCAGGTTGCGGAGGCCGAAGTCGGCATCGAGCACCGCGGTCTTGGCGCCTTGCTTGGCCAGGGCAATGCCCAGGTTGGCGGTGAGGGTGGTTTTGCCCACACCACCCTTTCCAGAGCAGATCAGGATGTAGCGGGTCGACGCGGCTGCCACGGCTCAGGTCGTAGTCGAACAAGGTTAAGGCCCCGCCGCCGAATCTCTGGTATCGGTGGAGGCCTTGCCGAATCCACTCCAATCCTTAAATAGAACGACTAGCGCGGGCCAACCCCTCCCCTTTTGGATGACTGATTTGGTCATGAACGATCACCAGCAGCTGTTGGTCATGCCGGAAGATGGCGCCCAGGCGGTGGTGGCCTTGATTGATCAGGCCCAAGAGCACCTCAGAATTAAGCAGTTCAAACTCCAATCCGAGGCCATTGAGCAGGCCCTCCTTCGGGCCCATCAGCGGGGGGTGAAGGTGCGAGTGATGCTCAATCCCCATACCTCCGGTGGCGATCGTTGGAACGATGAGGCCTTCGCCTTACTGCAAGGCTGGGGCATCGATGTGGCCTGGACCAGCGAGGCCTTCCCGGTGACCCACGAGAAATCCCTGGTGGTGGATCGCAGCTGCGCCCTGGTGGCCACCTTCAACCTCTCGGATAAGTACTTCACCGAAACCCGCGATTACGGCGTTGTCAGCTACTCCCCGCCGTTGGTGGAGCAGGTGATTGCCGGATTTGAAGCCGATTGGAACCGGGAGTTTTTCCATCCAGACCTCGCCGTGGGGCTGGTGTGGAGCAGCGTGCACAGCCGGGGCCAGATGGCCCGCATCATCGATCTGGCCAACAAAACCCTCTGGATTCAGCACCCCAAATTTGTGGATGCGGTAATTCTGGAGAGGATCATTACCGCCCGGGAGCGTGGCGTGAAGGTGCGCCTGCTCTGCGGCGGCAAACGGGGCATCTCCGATTGGGACATCTACGACACCTTCTCTTCGTTCCGCGTGATGGAGCGCTTTGGCGTCAAAATTCGTCGCCAGAAAAATCTCAAGCTGCACGCCAAACTCATGCTGGTCGATGGGGTCTTCGCCCAAACCGGCTCGATGAACATCGATCGCAGCGCCTTTGATGTGCGCCGCGAGCTCGGCATCGAATCCGATGCTCCCGCCGTGGTGGAGCGCCTCAAGGCCACCTTCCAGGCCGATTGGGATTTGGCCAAGAAGTACCACGCCCCCGATCCGTTGGATCCCTCCTTGCATGACCAAGGCGAAATGCCCCCCGATCCCCACTTTGTCCATGAGTGAGCTGAGCTCATGAGTGGGCAGAACACGTCTGAGCAGCCCCTTGCCCCGGCTCCCAGCCTGCGGGAGTTGTTTTTCGGCATGCTCCAGGTGGCCATTTCCTCGTTTGGCGGTGGCCTGTCCGCCTGGAGTGAGCGCATCGTGGTGGAGCAGCGCCGTTGGATGAGCGATGAGGAATTTCTCACGGGCCTCACGGTGGCGCGGCTCTTCCCTGGCCCCAACCAGATCAACATGGCCGTTTATATCGGTGCCAGCTTCCGGGGGCTTGCCGGCGCCCTGGTGGCCCTGGCAGGAATCCTGTTGGTGCCGTTTAGTTTTTTGATGCTGTTAGGCCTGGCCTATTTCTATCTCCATGAGGTGGAGTCGGTTGGGGCAGTGCTGAGCGGGGTGGTGGCGGCCGCAGCGGGCATGGCCCTCTCGATGGGCTTCAAGATCGCTGGCCAATACGTGCGCGATCCGGTGGCCGTGGTGTTTGCTGCCGCTGTGTTTCTGGCGCTCAACAACTTTCACCAACGCCTGATCCCCGTGATCTTGGTGAGCGGACCTTTGGCGATGGCCTGGTACTGGCCCCGGAGGGGCAAGCGCGAGCTCCAGCCATGAGCTTGACGATCCCTGTGCTACTGGCGGCCAAAGCGGCCTGCGAGCCGGTGCGAATGACCGATTGGCACAATTTGTTGGGGGTGATCTGGGATTTCCTCAGCCTCTCGCTGTTTTCCCTTGGCGGCGGAAACACCCTGCTCGCGGAATACCACAGCATTGCCGTTCACAAATACTGCTGGATCACTTCGGATCAATTTGCCGATATCTATGCATTCGCGGAGGCGGCGCCAGGACCCAGCTCCATGATCGTGGGGCTGCTCGGCATGGGTGCTGCGTGGCGCGAGGGGCCCCTTTGGGCTTTGCTCAGTGGCATCGCGGCAGAAACGGCGATCTTGCTGCCCTCCACCTTGGTGATGGTGGTGGCGTCCTTGAGTTGGAGTCGGTTTAAGGATTCGCCCTGGCGGATGGCCTTTGAGCGGGGCATGGGGCCCATCACCCTGGGGATTTTGTTTGCGGTGGGTTTGAAAATCCTCCAAACCGCAGACCACACCCCCTTGGCCTACGGGGTGTCGGTTTTGGTGTGCTTTTTGATGCTGCGCACCAAGATCTCGCCGCTGTGGTTTATGGGTGTGGCTGGGGTGCTGGGCGGGCTGGGCTGGATCAGCCGCTACTAGGCCAGATTGGCGGGGCTGGATCGATCTGAATCACGCCATCCACCAGCCTGGCTTCCTCGGCAAAGCCATCGGGGGGAAGGCCCTCCGGGCCCCGGGCCACCGCATTGGCGATGCGCAATTGAAGCGGTCTGAGTTGCAGGGCCACGATGCGGGCGGTTGGGTCGCCTTGATGGCCGGCATGGGCAACGCCGCGCAATTTCCCCCACACCAGCACGTGGGCGCCGGCGCTGATCCGGGCGCCGGGATTCACATCACCGAGCACCAGTACCGATCCCTCTGCCTGGATGTGGTCTCCTGATCGCAGGGTGCCCTGGTGCACCTTGAGCAGCCGCCCTGGCTGGGGGGATCCCTCGATCGGCCCTTTTCCGCCGCTTTGGAGTGGTGTGGGGTCTTGGTAGCGGGCCTCCAATCCCAAGCCCCTGGCCACCACCAGGGTGCGGCGATTGCTGCTGCTTAGGGCCACCAGCTCCCAGCCATGGTCTTCAGCCCCGGCCGTGATAGCCCCCAGTTCCCGCAGCGTGATGGGCCAGGCCCCAGCTACCAGTTCCAGGCCCCCCCCCGGAGTCTGGGTGAGGGCGGCTTGGCCAAGGGCTGCCTGCACCAGCGACAAGGCAGTGCCCAACGCCGGGCTATCGGGCAGCACCAACCGCTGGTAACGGTGGCCAGCCTCGAGGGGGATGAGTTCAGCTCCCATCACCTGTTCAGCAACCGTCGCAACCTAGGGGCCACCTCGGCCGGATGGATGAGCCAGGCCAGTTCCACCGGATGGGTCAGGCTTTGCACCAGGCTGGAGCGCTGCTCGAGGGCCTGCAGGTTCTGGCCATCCCAGAGCCTGATCCCGCCCTTGTAGGGGTGGTAGCCGCGACTTTGGCGCTGCTGGAGCCCACAACTGCGTTCGGCGGCAAAGCCCACTTCCTCGGCGAGTTGGCCGGCTTCAGCCAGCACTTGAAGCCGCTCCTGGTGGCTGAGATGGCTCACCTCCGTGGCCTTGAGCAGGCGCCGTTCCAGCAGGCGTCCGCAGGGATCGGCCAGGTCCTCGGGCCCCTCTTCCATCCAGCGGGTCAGGTGGTACCCGGTGCGGATGTCGTCGTTGGCCAGAAAGCTGGCCAGATCCAGATCGTTGGGCTCCCAGAGCCAGCGGGCCATCACGGGATCGGCCCACACCTGGCCGGGCCCCAGGCGCCGGGCCGTGGCAATGGCTTGGTTGAGCAGCCAGTTGCACACCACGTTTAGGCGGTGGTTGTACACGCTGCGGTACATCAGGTTGCGCACCACCAAGTAGTGCTCCACCGCCATCAGCCCCTTGGGGTGGAGGGCGAGGGCGCCATCGGGGGCCAGGGTGAAGGCGGCCAGGATCCGCTCCAGATCCAGTTGGCCATAGCTTGTGCCCGTGCTGTGGCTGTCGCGCAGGAGGTAGTCGAGGCGATCGCAGTCCATCTGACTGCTCACCAAGGCCTTGATGGCGCTGCAGCTGTAGCGCCCGTGCTCCAGCAGGTCGGCCACGGCTTCGGAGCTGCCGCTTTGAAACGCCTCGAGCCGATCCCGCAGGGCGGGATGCTCCCGAATCAACCTCCCCGACCAACTCTCGTGCTGGAGCCCATACATCTCCTCCCCCGAGTGGCTCAAGGGCCCATGGCCCACGTCGTGGAGAAGGGCCGCTGCCAGCAGGACGCCCCGATGGATTTCGAGTTCTGGGTGCAGGCGCACCAGGTTGTTGAGGGCCAACCTGGCGACGTGCAGCACGCCGATGGAATGGGTGAAGCGGCTGGATTCCGCCCCATGGAAGGTGAGGAAGGCGGTGCCGAGTTGGCGGATGCGGCGGAGCCGCTGGAAAGGGGCTGAATCGATCAGGTCGATGGCCAGGGCTTCAGCCGGGTCGCTGCGCTCCAGCCGAATTGCGCCATGGAGGGGATCGTGATACGTGCGCTGACTCATGCGGCCTCCGGGGCAGGGGTTGGATCCATTTGCAGCAGCAGCAACTCTTCGGCCTGCTTGAGCCAGGTGTCATCCTTCCCTCCCGGGTTGAGCGGCTCGGGTTCAGCTAGCGGGGTGTTGGGTTCGATCCCCTGGTTTTGGATGTCCCGGCCCGAGGGGGTCAGGTAGCGGGCAACCGTCACCGCCAGCCCACTGGTGTCGCCCAGGTTGATCAGGGTTTGGATGAGGCCCTTGCCAAAGGTCCTGCTGCCCGCCAAAGGGCTGCGGCCGTTGTCCTGCAAGGCACCGGCCAGGATTTCACTGGCGCTGGCGGTGCCCCCATTCACCAGGGTGAGCATGGGGCCGCCGTAGAGCTGGCCTGGGCCGGCTTGCACCGGCGAGCTCAGCCCCTGGCGGTCCTGGGTTTCCACCACCGCTGCGCCATCGAGGAAAGCATTGGCAACCGCCACCCCCGCGCTCACCAGGCCGCCGGAGTTGTTGCGCAGATCCAGGATCAGGCCGTCGATCCCCTGGGCTTCGAGGCTGCTGAGGGCTTGCTCGGTTTGCTCGGGCACCGGCTCCGAAAACTGGGTAATGCGCAGATAGCCCAGGGTGTGGCCGCCGGCCTGGCGGGCGGTGACCCGCACGGGTTTGAGATCCACTTGGCGACGTTGGAGTTCGATCTCCTTCTCTTTGCCATTGGTGTCCAGGCGCAGCAGCACCCGGGTGCCGGCTTCCCCCCGCAGGACCGCGGCGGTTTGGTCCAGGCCCAAGTCGGCGGTGGGCTGGCCGTTGACAGCCACCACGGCAGTGCCGCTGGTGATGCCAGCTTCGGCGGCGGGCGATCCATCCAGAGGGGCTATCACCACGATGGTTTGGTCGCTGGCCTGGAGCCCCAATTGCAGCCCAACCCCGTTCACCGTGCCCTTGGTGTTGGAACGCAGGGTGGCGTAGTCGTCTGGACGAAGCAAGCGGGTGTAGGGGTCGCCCAGGGGCGCCAGCATGGAATCGATGGCGGCATAGGCCTCCTGGGAGGTGTTGATCGGTTGTTCGAGCACCTTCTGCCGTAGGCGCTTCCAGTGCACGGCCTCAAAGCTGGCTGGATCCACGTAGCTCTGGTTCACCAGCCTCCACGCTTCCACAACCAATTGCTGGGCATCGTTCAGGGCCTGGGCGGGAGGCGCCAGCAGCAGCAAGGCCAGGAGGGCCCCCAAAAGGCCCTTGGAGGCTTTGGCAAACGGTGTTTCAAACAGTTGAGCAGTCGGGGGCTTGGGGCGCTCAGCACTCACGCGGGCTTCACGGTGGTTTGTAGACTCTCGCAACCAAACCATCCGGCTGCTGGCGAATTCCTCTCCTGCCGCAAACCCGACTGGAAAGTCGTCTCCGGTTTACGACTGGTTCCAGGAGCGCCTGGAGATCGGTTCGATCGCCGACGACATTTCCGCCAAGTACGTGCCACCCCACGTCAATATTTTTTATTGCCTTGGCGGCATCACCCTGGTCTGCTTCCTGATCCAGTTCGCCACTGGGTTTGCGATGACCTTCTATTACAAGCCCACGGTGGCCGAGGCCTACACCTCGGTTCAGTACCTCATGACCGACGTCAGCTTCGGCTGGCTGATCCGCTCCGTGCACCGCTGGAGCGCCTCGATGATGGTGCTGATGCTCATCCTGCACGTGTTCCGCGTCTACCTCACCGGTGGCTTCAAGCGTCCCCGGGAGCTCACATGGGTCACCGGCGTGACCATGGCTGTGATCACCGTGTCCTTCGGGGTCACCGGCTACTCCCTCCCCTGGGACCAAGTCGGCTACTGGGCAGTCAAAATCGTGAGTGGTGTGCCCGCTGCGGTGCCTGTGGTTGGAGACTTCATGGTCGAGCTGCTCCGCGGTGGCGAGAGCGTTGGCCAATCCACCTTGACCCGCTTCTACAGCCTGCACACCTTTGTGATGCCCTGGTTGCTGGCGGTGTTCATGCTCATGCACTTCCTGATGATTCGTAAGCAAGGCATCTCCGGTCCCTTGTGATCTGATTTTTCCTTCTACGCTTAAGTCAACGTCCCCTCTGAGATCCCTGCTTCCGGCCATCAGCCATGCACATCCTTAAAAAGCCCGACCTCACCGATCCCGCCCTGCGGGCCAAGCTCGCCAAGGGCATGGGCCACAACTATTACGGTGAGCCCGCCTGGCCGAACGACCTGCTCTACATGTTCCCGGTGGTGATCCTCGGGACCATCGGCTGCATAGTTGGCCTTGCGGTGCTCGATCCCGCCATGCTCCTGGATAAGGCCGATCCGTTTGCGACCCCTTTGGAAATCCTTCCTGAGTGGTACCTCTACCCGGTGTTCCAGATCCTGCGCGTGGTGCCCAACAAGTTGCTGGGCATTGCCCTCCAGACCATGGTGCCCTTGGGCTTGATGCTGATTCCTTTCATCGAGAGTTTCAACAAGTTCCAAAATCCTTTCCGCCGTCCAGTGGCGATGTCGGTGTTCCTGTTTGGCACCTTCTTCACCCTTTACCTGGGTATCGGTGCTTGCCTGCCCATCGACAAGTCCCTCACCCTGGGCCTGTTCTGAATTCCATCAGTCTTTGAGGGTTCACCTCTGATTGGGCGAAATCTCTTGACTTCAACCGCGGCCTAGGCCGCGGTTTTTTTGTGTCCTTAGGTGGCCCCGAGATCGAGGATGGTGGCATCCGATGGCTTCACCCGCAGCAGGTGATGCATCAACAGGAAGCCCACCACGGTCCAGGTTTGGTAGGTGCGGGCCTGTTGGCCGATCCACGCCCCGGTGGGACCATCGAAATATTCGGCCCATTCCTGCCGCGGCAATTGGCTGAGCTGGCTCCGGTAGCTCTCCTCCAGCAGTTCATGCATTTGGTCCATCAGCAGGCCATCGGCCTGGGGATGCTGCTGTTGATAGAGGAGGATCGCGCCCCCAAGAAACCACAGCAGGCTGGGCCAGTGGCCCCCGTTGTGGTAACTCCAGGGCCAGTTTTTGGGATCGGAGCCGGTTTTGTTGCGCCACTCATCCAGGTCCATGGGCGGATGGCAGATGCGCATCGGCATCTGGGCCATGAGGTCCTTGCGGTTGTGGAGCACCAGCCGAAACAGGGCCCGCTGCTTGGGGGGGGTCAGCAAACCAAACAGGCAGGCGAGGGAATTCCCCAGGCTGTAGAAGCGGAAGTCGGGGCGCCCGGTGCGCATGTTGCCGATTAAATAGCCGCCCTGGTTGTCGAGCCATTCCTGGAGCCAGGACGGCACCACCTGGGGTTGCACGTTGAATACGTTCTCCCCCTGCTGTTCGCCGAATTGCTCGGTGGGTCGCCGGCGCAGCATCTGCATGGTTTTGCTGGTGACCCAGTAGTGCTTGTAGAGAAACCCCCGCAAATCCTGAATCCACTGGCGGGTGAGCACCAAGCGTTGCTCCAGTAGCCGACTCATCGACCCCTTCTGGGCCAGGGCCATCAGTTGATAGCAGCTGCGCAGGCAACCAAACAACAACACCTCCACCTCCAGGGGGGCGCCCCAGACATCCATCGGGCGGTCAATCATGAAGGCGCAGTCGGGCACAAACAGCACCGGTGTGCCCTCAAACGTGGGGTGCAGCACCAAGTCGAGCAGCAGTTGCACGCCCCGTTGCACGTTTTGGTTGGTGCCGAAGCCGAAGTCGTGGCTGCGTTGCACGTACAGCCAGCAGAGCACCGGCCACCAGAGGGTGGCATCCACTGACGTGATCCGGCCGATGGAGCGCTGGCCGTAATCGGCGACCAGGGAGCCGTGCTGCTCCACAAAGCTGGTGGGGAAGATTCCCCTGGTTTGGTAAGCGCTGCTTTGCAGTTCCAGGCAGATCGTGAGGAAGTGGCGCACGATCCCGTAGCGCCCCTGCAGCAGCAGGTAGAGCATCACGGGCACGTTGTCCCGCACAAACACTTCGCCGTAATTGACGGCTCCGCTTTTGCCTGGATGCTCCAGGGCCGCCACCGAACCCACGATCTCTCCCCGCACCCGCACCAAGCTGCGCTCGAAATGGGCATTGGCGATGGCCACCACGGTCTCTTCATTGGTGCCGCCCAGGCCGCGCAGTTGCTCCTGGCTCAGAGGCGGTTTCATGGCAATCCCTAGGGGCCTTCGGTGGGATCGAGCCACCACCAAAACCATAGAAACGGTGGTGTCCCCTGACGGGGTCCCGGTTCTGGAGCAGTTTTGCCGGGGAGTGCTGTCGCCTACAGCACCAAAAGCTTGCCCTTGGGTTAAGGGCGGTGTTATGGTTTTGGACTGCGCCGGATCGGGATTAAAGCCGAACTAGGCGTGGGGCCGACCCAGAGATGGATTGGTGGCTTACGAGATCGGGAGGCGCGAGCCGACGATGTTGTAAGTTTTCTAGGTCGCTGAGAGGCGACGGCTACCGAGAGCTTCCCGAGAGGGGAGTGGAGGGAGCTGAACCTGGACAACCGAAAAGTTTAGGAACTGACGCTTTCACTGCGTCACATGTCCTTGAGGAGCCTGCGGCACCTGCTGAGAGATCAGGGGGAGGTTGTTGGAGCTCAGGAGTGTGGCCGTAGAGCAGTGAAGGTGTGAGGTCCCGTCAAAAATTATTAGCGGGTACCAGAGAGCAGTTGTTAATTTTGTCTTTCACGAGGCGAGGTTAACGGTGTGCTGCTTTCAAGACGGTAACCGCGACCGGATCTGAGATCCTGGAAAGTCACGAGGAAGAAATTTTAAGTGCACTCTTTGAAACTTTCTGTCAGAGGAAAGGGCTCCAACTGCGATTTGTACGCCAGTGCAGGTTTAGCGGGTGCCGAGCAAGCCAAGTTGAGGGTTGATTTAGTTTTGGGAAGTTTGCTTTTTTAAGTTTTACTTTTTAAGTTTAAATCAATTTAAGAGGACTGGTCTACAACGGAGAGTTTGATCCTGGCTCAGGATGAACGCTGGCGGCGTGCTTAACACATGCAAGTCGAACGAACCTTCGGGTTAGTGGCGGACGGGTGAGTAACGCGTGAGAATCTGCCCTCAGGAGGGGGATAACGGTTGGAAACGACCGCTAATACCCCATATGCCGAGAGGTGAAATGAATTTCGCCTGAGGATGAGCTCGCGTCTGATTAGCTAGTTGGTGTGGTAATGGCTCACCAAGGCTTCGATCAGTAGCTGGTCTGAGAGGATGATCAGCCACACTGGGACTGAGACACGGCCCAGACTCCTACGGGAGGCAGCAGTGGGGAATTTTCCGCAATGGGCGAAAGCCTGACGGAGCAACGCCGCGTG
>Ga0208864_1000094_pt1 | contig 26568 bp, 23 predicted proteins | sample CryBogmetaGMA05M_FD_184542 | JGI IMG/M metagenome (GOLD analysis project Ga0208864, IMG submission 184542) | Freshwater microbial communities from Crystal Bog, Wisconsin, USA - MA0.5M (SPAdes) | ecosystem: Environmental > Aquatic > Freshwater > Lake | place: Crystal Bog, Wisconsin, USA...
TATTGGGTGCAGGTGCCAATACGCGCATACACGGCGGCGCGCGGTGTTGTCGCCAGTTCGCGGGCCAGCGCGCGGATGGTGTCTGCGGACATACCGCAACGGGCAGCGACGGCGTCGGCGGTGAAGGGCGCAACCGCCTGGCCTACGGCATCGACGCCCTCGACCCAGGCGGCCACACTGCCCAGGCGCACCAGGCCTTCGGCAAACAGGGTCTGCACCATGGCTGCGAGCAAAAATACATCGGCACCGGGCTGGATGAAGTGGTGCGCGTCGGCTATTGCCGCGGTTTCGGTACGCCGGGGGTCAATGACGACCAGCCTGCCGCCGCGCGCCTGCAGCGCCCGGGCCTTGCCCTTGAAGTCCGGCACCGTCCACATGCTGCCATTGCTGGCCAGCGGGTTGGCGCCGATCACGAGCATGAGATCGGTCCGGTCAATATCCGGCAGGGCGATGGACAGCCATTGCCCGAACATCAGGCCGCTGGCCAGCTGTTTGGGCATCTGGTCCACCGTGGAGGTGGAAAAAATATTCTTGGTTCCCAGGGCGCGTGCCAGCTTGGGAAAGTAGGTCAGCAAGCCAATCTTGTGGGCTGAGGGGTTGCCGGCTACCAGCGCCGTGGCATCGCGGCCATAGGTCGCCATGATGGCCGGCAGGCGCCGCTCGATCTCGGCAAAGGCTTCGTCCCAGGTAGCAGGCTCGTGCACACCGTTGCGCTTGATCAGCGGGGTGCGCAGGCGGTCGGGGTCTTCGTGCAGGTCCTTGAGTGCGATACCTTTGGGGCAGATGTAGCCCGCGCTGAGCACGTCGGCATCATGGCCCCGGATGCTGATGACCTTGCCCTGCTCCACCTTGATCTCCAGCCCGCAGCAGGCTTCGCAAAGGGGGCAGATTCTGTGGTGGGTGGTGGTCATGCTGGGTTACGGCTTCAGGGGTTGGGGGCGCTGGATACGCGCAGGCCATGGCGCTGTATCAGGGCTTCGCGCTGCGTGGGGTCGAGGTTGATGCGGCTGGCGTCGCGCCCCACCACCCGCAGCAGCCGCTCGTCCATGACGTAGCGCCACAGCGGCGGTATGTAGGCGATCAGAAACATGCCGAAGTAACCATTGGGCAGGCGGGGTACCTGGTCGAAATGGCGCAGCGACTGGTAGCGGCGCAAGGGGTGCGCGTGGTGGTCGGAGTGACGCTGCAGATGGAACAGGGCCCAGTTGGAAAAGGTGTGGTTGCTGTTCCAGGAGTGGTGCGGCCTGCAGGTCTCGTATTTGCCGGCCGCTGTTTGCGCGCGAAGCAGGCCATAGTGCTCGATGTAGTTGGCAGAGGTCAGCTGGAAATTGGCCCAGAACGACGCGAGCAGCAAAAAGGGCAGGATGCCGATGCCCAGCCAGACCAGCAATGCCGACCACAGGGCCAGGGTCATCAGGGCCGGTTGCAGGATTTCATTGGCCAGCGACCAGACCGGCTGGCCCTGGCGCGTCAGCCGCTCGCTTTCCAGCGACCAGGCGCGGCGGAACGCGCCGAGCATTTCCCGCAGCACAAAGGCGTAGATGGATTCCCCCATCCGGGAAGAGGCCGGATCGCTGGGGGTGGCAACGTCGCGGTGGTGGCCCCGGTTGTGTTCGATGGAAAAATGCCCGTAGCCCGTGGGCGCCAGCACAATCTTGGTCAGCCAGCGCTCCAGGCCCGTGTTCTTGTGGCCCATTTCGTGGCCGAGGTTGATGCAGAAACCTCCGGCCGAGCCGGCAATCAGCACCATGGCCAGCAATGCGTGCGGTGGCAGCGCATGGGTGGCAACAAACCAGGCAGAAAAAACAAATGAAATCCAGAGGATGGGCACCAGCAGGTAGGTGATCCTGCGGTAATACAGGTCGGCCTCCAGCTGCGGCACCGCGCTTTCCGGCGGATTGCTGGTGTCCTCGCCCATCCAGTAGTCCAGCAGGGGAACAAAGCAATAAAAGAACACCACCTGTATCCAGAGAGTCCGGGCATCGCCGGTGACCATCGTCAGGATCGGTCCGAGCGCCAGCGTGCAGGGCACCAGCAGCGACAGCAACCAGGCATAGCGCTTGGGGTCCCTGTAGACCGCAGGCGGCTCCGAAGGGGGCAAATACGAGGCTGGGGTGGACATGGCGTTGATTGTGCCCGCAAGCTGCTAGGCCAGGGGCAAGACTCCAAGCGCCCGGGCCAGCCAGAGGCAGACCTCGCTGCGCGGGCGCTCAAAACCCTCCAGCACGGTGAAATGGTTTGCCCCCGCAATGGGCCGCAGCTCGGCGGCATTGCCGGCGGATAGCCAGGCGTCGTGGTACGTGTGGGATTGCCGGGCGAACTCGCTGGTTTCTGCGCCGCCCCAGGTCACCCAGAGTGGCGTCTTGCAGGGCCGCACCTGGAAGGCGGGCGAATTGCGCCGGATGATGCCGTCATCGAGCTGGATCTGGGGCTGCAGGTAGCTGTAGCGCAAGGGTTCGATGTCGTAGATTCCGCTGAGCAGCAGGGCTGCGGCAAAGGGGTCCTGTGGCAAGCCGTAGTCCGCTTCCCACCGGGTTTGCAGGCCCATGGCCGTGAGGTGCCCACCGGCCGAATGGCCGCCGATGGCCACGCGCGAAGGGTCACCGCCATGGCGGCCGATGTTGCGCAGGGTCCAGGCCAGCGCCGCACGGGTCTGGCGCGTGATTTCGTCAATCGTGACCCGGGGGCACAGCGCGTAATTGATGACCACCGTGGTGATGCCCAGCGGCTGCAGCCCCAGGGCGATGCCGCTGAACTCCTTGCTCGAGAGCGCGCGCCAGTAGCCGCCGTGGATGAAAACGAATACCGGCGCGTCTGGCGCGGCTGCCGGAAAAATATCCAGCGTTTCGTCCAGCGTGGGGCCGTAGGGGATGTTGAGCTCGCAGGGCAGTTGCGCCCGCGCGCGCTCGGCCAAGGCCGTGTAATGCCGCCCGGGGGCAGCCGCATCTGCCAGCCCCAGGGATGGGTTGTACTCGGCGTCGAACTGGGCCTGGCTTGCGAACTCGCGGTACAAAGGGTGCATGCGTGCAGTTTAGCAAGCGTCAGCGCAGCTCACACGAGCGCCGGCATCACGTAATGCCTGTCCCGGAACAGGCGCAGGCAGGCGTCCACCACCTGGGGATCGAACGCGGTGCCGCGCCCCTGCTCCAGTATCCGCTGGCCCTCTTCGATGCCCAGGCCGGGCCGGTGGGGTCGGTGGGACGTTACCGCTTCGAGCACATCGGCCACTGCCAGAACCCGCGCTTCCAGCAGGATTGCGTCGCCCTTGAGGCCGCGCGGGTAGCCGCTGCCGTCAACACGTTCATGGTGCTGGCGCGCGACCTCTGCCACCGGCCAGGGAAAATCGATGTCCTTCAGGACTTCGTAGCCCTGCTGTGCATGGGTTTTGACCATCTCGAACTCGATTGCGCTCAGGCGGCTGGGTTTGGACAGAATCTCCGCCGGCACCGTGATCTTGCCAATGTCGAGAATGCCGCCGGCCACCCGCACGCCGCGTTGAAAATCGGCGCCCAGTCCCATTTCAGCGGCGATTTCCGATGAAATTTCGCCCACACGCTGCTCGTGCCCGGCGGTGTAGGGATCGCGGATACCCATGATTCTGGACACTGCGTTGACCGTGCCGAACATCGCGCGCTCTGTCTTTTGCGCCGCGTCGATCAACGCTTGCTCATGCTGCTTGCGTTCCGTGATGTCCCGCGTGACCATCGAAAAGCCGATCCGTGTATGGGTGCTGTCATGCACTGGCGTGATGATCGCGTTGGCCCAGAATTGCGATCCGTCCTGGCGCACACGCAAGCCGACTTCCTCACACTTGCCCTGCTCGGCGGCCACTTTGAGCAGCATCGCCGGCTTGCCGGAGGCCATCTCGGCCGCCGGGAACAGGCAGGAAAAGTGCCGCCCGAGGATGTCCTCACTGCGGTAACCGTCGATGTGCTGGGCCCCGGCATTCCAGCCCACGATGTGGCCGTGCACATCGAGCATGATGAGGGCGTAGTCCGTAACACCATCCACAAACAGCCGGAACCGCTCCTCACTCTTTTCCAACGCGCCTGTCGAGCGCTCCAGCAGAGAATAGGGCGTGCGCAAAGACCAGTAAATCAGCGCCAGAAAAACGAACCAGGTGGCAACGATCTTGAGCAGGTGGCCCACCATATTGGCGGTTGCGTACACGCCTACATAGCGGGTGAAGGAAAACTCCGACAGGATCATTGCCACCAGCGCGGTCGTCAGGGACAGGAGCACCGGCTGGGGGATGCGCGCCGCGCTGCGCCACATCCGTGCGAGCGCGGCGACGAACAGGAGGATGATGACGTATTCCGAGTACACCTTGAACGGTGTCAGCCCCTGGCTATCGACATAGGCATCGGGGAAGTGGCCGCTGGACACCGTACCTATGATGCCTACTGTGGCCAGACCGAAGGCGAGATGAGCTACCCCGGCGCGAACCTGGCGGCGCAGGAACCAGGGCGCAGTGGCCATGCCCAGCGCCTGCAAGTAGCGTGCCCCCACCCACAGTTGCGTCGCCGGGTTGGCGCTGTTGCCCGGCAGCAGCCCCATGCCCCGGAAGACCAGGGTGTGTGCCAGATCGATCAGTGCACACCAGCCCATGGCGATGGCAATGTAGACGAGGAAGTCGTTCCGTTTGAAGGTCTGGGAGGTTGTGGCTACGATCAGTGCTGCGAACGCGACGGTCACGGAGACCAGTTCGGCGAGCACATGGAAGGCGAGGTAGTTGAGGGTCAAGCCCAGCGCGGCAACGCCGGCAAGCAAAAACGCCGGCAACGTCACGGCCAGCGCCAGCTTCCAGGTCAGGACCACACCCTCAGAGGCGGAGCCATTACCGTTGTTGACCACAGTTGTCTCCAGAATCTACCGGTCCTCGACGCATGGCGCAGCGCGCGAGTTGGCGTTCAGAGGATGCCACGCGATCGTGCTATGGCCGCTGCAGGCTGGCTTTGATGTGGGTCAATGGTGGGTGGCGGTCGCATTGCGCGCCCGCCGCGGTCCCGCAGGGGTTCTCAGTTGAGCAGGTACAGATCGGCCTGGGCTTCGAAATCTTCGGCATCAATCGCCGCGTCGAATGCGGCACGGGCTGCGAGGGCTTCCTGGGTCAGTGGAATCAGCGGCTTGTCCAGTGGCCGCAGCTTGTGGCGGCGCAGGCCGCGAAGCTGCGCGGAGCGCTCCATGGTTTGCAAAATCAGTTCCGGTTCCATCATCAGGCTGAACGGGTTCAGGGCAAGGGCGGCATTTGGCATGGTGCTTCTCCAGTCGGGTTCATCGTTTGCGCGAGGCTCTCTGGCCTGCGCATGAAGCAACTTTATCGGCGCCTGTGGGGAACTGGAGTCGGTAACGCGCTGTAACGCGTGTCAGAAGTTCCCTTACAGCCTGCGCGCCCGCACCGCTTTGCCTTTGACCTTGCCGGCATTGAGTTTGTTGCAGGCTGCATCGGCAATTTCGCGAAGCACCGCCACAAAGGTGCAGAACTCGGTCACCTGGATTTTGCCGATCTGCTCGCGGGTGAATGCCGCTCCACCCTCGGTGCTGGTCAAGGCCCCCAGCACATCCCCGGGGCGGATCTTTTCCTTGCGCCCGCCCAGAATTTGCAGTGTCACCATGGGCGGCAGCAGCGGCCCTGCGCCCGTAGGGAGCAGCGAGTCCAGTGGGTACCAGACGGACGGGGCGTTCTGGTACACCTCGATTTTGCCGACGGCGCCCATCTCGTTCATGGAAGCCAGGCTGAGGGCCAGTCCGGTCGCGCCGGCACGCGCGGTGCGGCCGATGCGGTGCACATGCACTTCGGGGTCGGGCGTGATGTCTACATTGATGACCGCCTCCAGCTGGGCAATGTCCAGCCCCCGGGAGGCCACATCGGTGGCCACCAGCACCGAGCAGCTGCGGTTGGCAAACTGCGCCAGCACCTGGTCCCGCTCCCGCTGCTCCAGTTCGCCATACAGCGCCAGCGCGTGGAACCCCTGGGACTGCAGCAGGCTGACCAGGTCCTTGCACTGCTGGCGCGTGTTGCAAAAGGCGATGGTGGTGACCGGCCGGAAGTGGTTGAGCACCAATGCGACAGTTTGCAGGCGGTTGCTGCGCTCCACCTGGTAGAAGCGCTGTTCGATGCGTTGTTCTGCCGCCGGGGCCGCCACCGTGATCCGCTGCGGCGCCCGCATGAATTGCTGGGCCAGTTTTTCAATCCCCTCGGGATACGTGGCGGAAAACAGCAGTGTTTGCCGCGCCGGCGGTGTTTGCTTGACCACTGTGGCAATGTCGTCGAAGAAGCCCATATCGAGCATACGGTCAGCTTCATCGAGAACCAGGGTGTTGAGGCCTTCGAGGGTCAGGTAGCCGCGCCCGAGGTGGTCCATGATGCGGCCCGGCGTGCCCACCACGATGTGCGCGCCATGTTCCAGCGATGCGCGCTGCCCCCGCAGCGCAACGCCGCCGCACAGGGTCACGACCTTGATATTCTCTTCGGCGCGCGCCAGGCGGCGGATTTCCACGGTCACCTGGTCGGCCAGCTCGCGGGTCGGGCACAGCACCAGCGCCTGCACCGCAAACCAGCGCGGGTTCAGCCGGGACAGGAGGGTCAATGCGAAAGCGGCGGTTTTGCCGCTTCCGGTTTGGGCCTGGGCAATCAGGTCCTTGCCCTGCAGCGCCAGTGGCAGGGTCGCGGCCTGGATCGGCGTCATGTAGGCATACCCCAACTGCTGCAGGTTGGCGAGGGCTGCGCTGGGCAGCGCCAGCGTGGCAAATTCGGACGCAGCAGGGGATAGGGCGGAGGTGTTGGGCGTCATGGTGGGATTATCTGCGCCGCACCCGCGTGGCGCTATAGACTCGCAGGATGTCCTTATTGCACATTTCCACCGGGTTTGATGCCGGCTCAATCGACACCGTGAGCCTGGACGACCCGCAAAACATCCAGCTCAATATCCGCCGCGACAACGCGAGTGACTTTGCCCAGTGGTTTTACTTCTGCCTGCACGGTGCCGCAGGACAGCCGGTGGTGCTGAAGTTCCTCAACGCCGGGCAATGTGCCTACCCCCAAGGGTGGAAAAACTATGCGGTGGTCGCCAGCTACGACCGGCGCACCTGGTTTCGTATCCCCACCCATTTTGATGGGCAGGTGATGACGGCGCGCACAAGCCCCGAGACCTCGGCGGTGTACTTTGCCTATTTCGAGCCTTACTCGTGGGAGCAGCACCTGGATTTGCTGGGAGCGGCCGGGGTTTCCGCGCATGCCACGCACGAGCGGCTCGGGCAGACGCTGGAGGGGCGGGATATGTCCCTCTTGAAGATCACCGATGTGGAGTCTTCCACCCCGTTTGTGCACAAGAAAAAGGTCTGGCTGATTGCCCGGCAGCATCCGGGCGAAACCATGGCGCCCTGGTTTGTCGAGGGCTTCCTGGAGCGTTTGCTCGATGCTGGAGACTCGGTGAGCCGCGCGCTTCTGGCCCGTTGCGTGTTCCATGTGGTTCCGAATATGAACCCCGACGGTGCTGTGCGGGGCAACCTGCGGACCAACGCAGCCGGCGCCAACCTGAACCGGGAATGGCTGGAGCCTGCGCCCGAGCGCTCACCCGAGGTCCTGCTGGTGCGCAACAAGATGGTGGAGACGGGGGTTGATTTGTTTCTGGATATCCACGGGGACGAGGTGTTGCCTTACGTCTTTGTTGTGGGATCGGAAGGCACCGAGGGCTACAGCCCCCGCATCGCCGAACTGGAGAGCCTGTTCAAGACGGCCTGGGAATCGAGCTGCCCGGACTTTCAGGACGCAGTGAACTATGGCACTTGCGCCCCCGGAAAGGCCAACCCCACACTGGCTACCAACTGGGTCGCACAGCACTTTTCCTGCCTGGCGTTTACGGTCGAGATGCCTTTCAAGGACAACGCCGCCATGCCCGATCCGGTTGCGGGCTGGAGCGGCGAGCGTTCCCGCAAACTCGGCGCCAGTGCCCTGCAGCCCATTCTGCAGTGGAGCGCCCAGGCCTAGGGCCTGGATGCTCCCGGTTGCGGCGCTTGCCAAACCCGCCCATGCAGAACCAGCCCGCACGCGGCATCCTCTACCTCTGTGTGGGGGTGTTCGTGTTTTCACTGCAGGACGCCATCATCAAGCAGATCAGCGGTGCCTACGCGCTCACGGAGGTGGTGTGCATTCGCTCTTGCGTCGGGGTGCCGCTGCTGCTGGTACTGGTGCAGCGGGAGGTGGGTTGGCGTGCGCTGTTCGGCCTTCAGTTCTGGCCGCTGGCCTTCAGGGCGATCATCATGCTTGGTGCCTACGCGGCCTATTACATGGCCTTTCCGGCCCTGCCTCTTGCCGATGCGGTGGCCCTGTATTTCACGGTGCCGCTGTTTGTGACGGCGCTGGCCGGTCCGGTGCTGGGCGAGCACCCCGGCTGGAAGGTCTGGGCTGCTGTGGTGCTGGGGTTTGCCGGGGTGCTGGTGATGCTGCAGCCCGGCAATGGTCTGTTTGAACCGGCGGCCTTGCTGTCCCTGCTGGCTGCAGCCCTGTACGCATGCGCCATGCTGATGGCTCGCCGGCTGGGCAACACCCTGACGGCCGCAGTGATGGCTTTCTACCAGAACGTATTCTTCCTGTTGGGGGCCGCCGCGGCTGCCTGGACTTTTGACCGCATGGGCATTGTGTCCGCGGTGCACCCGAGCCTGTCGTTTCTGGTGCGCCCCTGGGTCATGCCCACCCTGCCGGACGCTTTGCTGATTGGCGCCTGCGGCGTGGTGGCCGCCATCGGGACCGTACTCCTCACCGGCGCCTACCGGGTCGCCAGCACCAGCACCGTGGCCCCGTTTGAATACACGGGCATTGTCTGGGCGCCGCTCTGGGGCTTTCTGTTCTTTGCAGAGGTGCCCCGGGGCACCACGTTCCTGGGCGCTGCGGTGATCGCTGTGGCAGGTTTGATCGCACTGCGTGTGGCCCAGGAGAAACTACCGAACCCGCCCCGCTGAACCCAGGGCGGGCGGTTTATTAGACCAGCAAGGCGTTGACACGCTTCACGTATGCCGCCGGGTCGGCGGGCAAGCCGCCTTCGGCCAGCAGCGCCTGGTCGAACAGGATGTGGGCCAGGTCGTTGAAGTGCACGGATCCTTCGAGTTTCCTGACCAAGGCATGGTCGGCATTGACTTCGAGCACGGGTTTGACCTCAGGAGCCGCCTGGCCTGCCTGCTTGAGCATGCGTGCCAACTGCGTACTCATGCCGTCGTCCTGCACCACCAGGCACGCCGGGGAGTCCACCAGCCGGGTGGTCACGCGCACGTCCTGGGCCTTGTCCTTGAGCGCTTCCTTGAGTTTGGCAAGCAGGGGCTTGAAGATCTCTGCCGCCTCTTCTGCAGCCTTTTTCTCGGCCTCATCCTGCAGCTTACCGAGGTCTACCGCGCCCTTGGCCACGCTTTGCAGCGGCGTGCCGTCAAAGTCCTGCAGGTAATTGAGCGCCCACTCGTCGACCCGGTCGGTCATGAGCAGGACCTCGATGCCCTTTTTCTTGAAAACTTCCAGCTGCGGACTGTTTCTGGCAGCAGCCGCGGTGTCGGCGGTGATGTAGTAGATCGCTTCCTGCCCTTCCTTCATCCGGGCTTTGTAGTCGGCAAAGGAGACGCTGACGGTGTCGGTCGTGCTGCTGGCAAAACGCAGCAAGTGGGCGAGCCGGTCCTTGTTGGCGAAGTCTTCACCCAGGCCTTCCTTGAGCACGGCGCCGAATTCGTCATAGAAACGGGTGTATTTGCCAGCCTTGGCCTGGTCTTCGTCGGAAACCACGTCAGTCACGGCGTCAGCGGCGCCCTCTGGCGCGGCTGACGCTACGGGCGCCTTGTCATGTTTGGCCAGGTCCTCGAGCATGCCCAGCACCCGTTTGCTACAGCCTTCGCGGATGGCCTTGACGTCGCGGCTTTCCTGCAGCAATTCGCGGCTGACATTGAGCGGCAGGTCGGCCGAGTCGACCACGCCTTTGACGAAGCGCAGGTAGTTGGGCAACAGCGCTTCGGCATCGTCCATGATGAAGACCCGCTTCACATAGAGCTTGAGGCCACCTTTTTTCTCGCGATTCCACAGATCCATGGGCGCCTTGGCCGGGATGTAGAGCAGCTGGGTGTACTCGGTGCTGCCTTCGACCCGGTTGTGGGTATGGGCCAACGGCGCCTCAAAGTCGTGGCTGATCTGTTTGTAAAAGTCATCGTACTGTTCGGGGCTGATGTCCTTCTTGGCGCGGCTCCAGATGGCGCTGGCTTTGTTGACGGTTTCCCAATCGCCGGTCTTGACCATGCCACCAGGCTGCCGGCCCCCGTTCTCGTCGCTGGGGTTGATCAGTTCCCCGTCCTTCCACTCTTCCTTTTCCATCTGGATGGGCAGGCTGATGTGGTCGGAGTATTTGTTGATGATGCCTTTGACCTTCCAGGCCTGGGCGTAGTCCTGTGCATCGTCTCGCAGATGCAGAATGACACTCGTGCCTCGCGCCGGGCGCGTGATGGTCTCCACTTCAAACGCGCCGCCGCCGCTGGCGCCACCGTCGCTGACCCAGCGAACGCCCTGGTCGGCCGGCAGGCCGGCGCGGCGCGACTCGACCGTGATCTTGTCGGCCACGATGAAGCCGGAATAAAAACCCACGCCGAACTGTCCGATCAGTTGCGAATCCGCCTTCTGGTCGCCACTGAGCTTTGACACAAAGTCCTTGGTGCCACTCTTGGCGATGGTGCCCAGGTTGTCGATGGCCTCCTGTTGCGACAGGCCAATGCCGTTGTCCGTGATGGTGAGCGTTTTGGCATCCTTGTCAAAAGTGACGCGGACTTTCAGGTCGGTGTCTGTCTCGTACAGGGCGCTGTCGTTAATGGCTTCAAAACGCAGCTTGTCGCAGGCGTCCGATGCGTTGGAAATCAGCTCGCGCAGGAAAATTTCCTTGTTGGAGTACAGGGAATGCGTCACCAGATGCAGCAACTGTGCAACTTCGGCTTGAAAGGAAAGGGTTTGCTTGCTCATGGAATAGGTTCAAGTTAGGGATAAGGGCCGGTGTGGGGTACGGGCGTGCGCGTTCGCATCCAGCCAACCCTCAATTATGGACGCTCGCGCCTGTTTCAAGCTTATTCGTTGGACCCGCTGCCCGCGCCCAAGGTGGTCGAACGTGACACCGACTCTGCCGGGGGTCTGGGTGAAGGCCGCCGACGTCGTCCAGGATGACGAGCTGGCAGGTTTTCGCTGCGACCCACCACTGCGCCGCGCGTAGCGGTTGATTTCTGCCATGACTGCGCACTAGACAGACGGGCGCACAGGCGCCTTGAACCAAGCCACCAGGCCGAAAGCCAGCATGACCCAAGCCAGCTTGAACAGCATGGTGCCATGGGCCTCCGCCTCGGCTTAGTATTTGAAAGTCTTCCACCCACACGGTTTCGCACGCGCCATTGCCCGTGTCGGTGCGTACCGTGCTGGTGCCGCGCTGAAAAGCCATTCCATGGTTGTGCGCGTACTCCACCAGATAGCCACTAAAGCGCACTTGGTCCCCAATGGCCTGGGCTCTTGCAGCAGTGCAGGGTTGGCGCTGCTGCCGGGGGGCAGCACATCTTTCTGCCACACCGAAAGCCCTAACAGGGCCACACCGCCCAGGAGCAAAGTCTTGCCAAGCCAATGCAGCATGTATCAGCCGTTAGCCGCCCAAAGCAAGCCGTTGTAGGTAGCGGCCTGCTTTGGGCTGTTGCCATTGCGGTGCCATACGGGCAGCGCCCTCGCCCATCAACCACGCATTGGCATCCTTGGTCACTCAAAACCTTTCGTGCGGCGCCAGGTAGCGCCACTGGCCCACGGGCAGGTTGCCCAGCATGACCTTGCCAATGCGCACTCTTTTGAGTCCCACGACTTTGAGCCCCACGAGCTCGCACATGCGCCGGATCTGGCGCTTCTTGCCTTCGTGCAGCACAAAGCGCAGTTGCTGCGGGTTCTGCCACTCGACCTTGGCGTGCTTCAAAGCCTGGCCGTCCAAACTCAGGCCGTGGCGCAGCAAGGCGAGCTGGGCTGCTGGAAACTGGGATTGCACGTCGTCAACGATGGGGTCGTCATCGTCAATGCGGCTCAACTGGGTGGGCCGCGACGCATAGGTGGCGGCCGCCGAGGTCGCCGCCGCCGCGTTGTGCACACCGGTGTAGACCACCCGGACCAGGTATTCTTTTTCCATTACGGTGTCTTCGCCGATGAGCTGGCGCGCCACCCGGCCGTCCTGGGTGAGCACCAGGAGGCCGGTGGAGTCGATGTCCAGGCGGCCCGCCGGTACCAGGCTCTTGAGCTGACTGGGATGGAAGAAGAAACGCGCGTTGTCCTCGGCCCAGCGGTTTTGCGGCTGGACCAGCGTGATGGCGGGTTCGTGTCCATCCTCGGCCTGGCCGCTCACCAGCCCGAGCGGCTTGTTGATCAGCACCGTGACCTGCTTGGCCTGCTGGCCTTGTGCCTCCTTGTCGATCTCGATTTTGACGTCGGCTCCCACCTGCATACCCATTTCAGCAAACCTGCCATTGACCCTGACCCAGCCCTTGCCGATCCACTCATCCGCTTCCCGACGCGACGCCAAACCGCGCTCGGCGATCAGTTTGTTGAGCCGCATCGTGCCGTTGGGGCCGATGGCTGCGGTGTTGGTCTGGCCGGCCGGAATGGCCCGGTTGGACTTGGCACCGGGCGGCGGCGCGGCACGGCGGAAGGCTGGGGGCGGTTTTGAATCGGTCATTTGCTATAGTTTCAGGAGCATATTGTCCATATTTTATGCGGGCTGGCTGCTGATTGGATGGCTGAAAACCTGCGATCGCAGTGCTGGCAGGTTCAGCACCCGCAACCCGCCGTATTCGACCCGGATCACGCCCTGGGCCGACAAGTGGGTGAGCGCCTCGTTGACCCGCTGGCGCGACAGGCCCACCAGATAGGCCAGTTCCTGCTGGGTAATGCGCAGCACTTCGCCCACGCCGGGGTACAGCACCGGGTTGAACAGTGCAGCCAGGCTGCGGGCCACCCGGATGTCCGGGTTCGCCAGGCGGTCAATTTCCCGGGCAGCAATGAACTGGCCCAGCCGTTCATTGAGCTGGTTCATGACAAAGCGGTTGAAGGCAATGGAGTGGTCGAGCAGCCAGTGAAAGGTGTCTACATGCAGTCCGGCGACCAGGCTTTTGCGCAGGGGCTGGATGTTGTAGCGGTAGGCTTCGCGCTTGAGCGCCGTGCCTTCACCGAACCACCCACCTGGTGGCACGCCGGTGTAGGTCATGGTCTGGCCTTCGGCATTGTCGGTGCTCATCTTCAGCAGTCCATCCACCACGCCGAACCAGTAGGTGACGGGCCGCCCCATGCGGCAGATGAATTCCCCGGGTACCGCCTGCGAAATGCGCAGTTCGTCGACCGCCCGCTGTTGTTCGTCGGGCTGCAGCAGGGAAAACCAGGGAATGTTGGCGAGTTCAGCGCCCGTCAGCGGGCGGCGGCGCAGGTAGGGCGTATCGGCAATCGGCATGGAGGCTGGGTCGGGCTGGCAAAAACGAATGAAGGGAAAACACCTAGCGAGAAGCGCGCAAATTGTCGTTCCAATGACAACTTGACGTCAATGTTGTCCCAATAATCGCGTCAATTCCAACCAAACCACCCATTGGGCCTTTCATGCAAACGACTTTTCCGCAACTTCTGCTGGAGCATGCCCGCATGCGGGCCGCAGCGCCTGCGATGCGGGAAAAGGAGTACGGCATCTGGCAAACGTGGACCTGGCGTGCGCTGGCCTCCATGGTGGAGCAGATCGCTGCCGGCCTGCACCAGGCGGGCCTGCGCCGTGGGGCGCACATGGTGGTCGTCGGGGCCAACCGGCCGCGGCTGTACGCCACCATGCTGGCCGCGCAGTCGCTGGGCGCCGTGCCCATACCGCTGTACCAGGATGCAGCGGGCGCCGAGTGCGTGTTTCCGATCAACAATGCGGAAGTTGCCTTTGCCTTTGCCGAGGACCAGGAGCAGGTGGACAAACTGCTGGAAATACGCCCGCAATGCCCGCAGCTGTCGCACATTTATTTTGATGACCCGCGCGGTTTGCGCAATTACGACGAGCCTGGCCTGGCGGCGCTGGACGAACTGCAGTCGGCCGGCAAAGCGTTCGCCGCCCTGCACCCCGATTTTTTCGCGGACGAGATAGCGAAGATCGGCCCAAGCGATGTAGCCGCCATGTTTTTCACTTCCGGCACCACGGGCAACCCCAAGGGGGTGGTGCACACGCACGACTCCCTGCTCAATCGCGCCCGCGCCGGCGCCGACTTTGACCATCTGACAGACCACGAAGAAGTGCTGGCTTACCTGCCGCCGGCCTGGATTGGCCAGAATATTTTTTCTTATGCCCAGTGGCTGTCGTGCGGCTATGTGGTGAACTGTCCCGAGTCGAGCGCCACGGCGACTATCGACCTCAAAGAAATTGGTCCCACGTATTACTTTGCTCCGCCCCGCGTCTTTGAAGGGCTGCTCACCAGCGTGATGATTGGCATGGAGGACGCCGGTGCATTGAAGCGGCGCATGTTCCATGCGTTCATGCGGGTGGCACAAAGGGTGGGGCCTGCGCGCATGGATGGCAAGCCAGTGGGCTGGACGGACGCTCTGCTGTACGTTCTGGGAAACCTGCTGGTCTACGGGCCGCTGCGCAACAACCTGGGCATGAGCCGGGTGCGCGTGGCATACACGGCGGGCGAGGCAATAGGCCCAGAGCTGTTCACGTTTTACCGATCGATTGGCGTCAACCTCAAGCAGTTGTATGGTTCCACGGAGACGGCTGTTTTTGTATGCCTGCAACCGGACCATGAAGCGCGCGCGGACACCGTGGGTGTGCCTTGTGCAGGCGTTGAAATCAAGGTGGCGGACAACGGCGAAATTCTGGTGAAGTCGCCCGGCCTGCTCAAGGAGTACTACAAGAACCCGACAGCGACCGCTGAGGTCCTGACCGCCGATGGCTGGTACCACACCAGCGATGCGGGCTTTATCGATGCCCATGGGCACCTGAAAATCATCGATCGGGTCAAGGATGTGGGCCGCATTCAGGGCGGAGCGTTTGATGGCGCGATGTTTGCACCCAAGTATGTGGAAAACAAGCTGAAGTTCTTCCAGCACATCAAGGAAGTCGTGGCCTATGGTGACGGGCGGGACCGGGTGTGCGTGCTGATCAATATTGACTTTGATGCGGTGGGCAACTGGGCGGAGCGCCGCAACCTGCCTTACGCCGGCTATACCGATCTGGCGCAGAAGCCGGAGGTCTACCAATTGGTGCGGGAGTGCGTGGAAAAAGTCAATGCGGACCTGAGTGCCGACACGTTACTGGCTGGCAGCCAGGTCAGCCGCTTCCTGGTGTTGCACAAAGAGCTCGACGCCGACGACGGCGAACTGACCCGGACCAACAAGGTGCGGCGTGGCTTTATTGCCGAGAAGTACCAGCCTCTTGTCGACGCACTGTACGAGGGCAAGACCGAGCAGTTCATTGAAACACAGGTGAAGTTTGAGGACGGACGCAGCGGCAGCGTCAGCGCGGTGCTGAAGATTGATGACGCCAAGATCTTTGCGCCAGTCCGCGCTGCCGCCTGAAAGATGCACAGACCATGAGCAGTAAAAAGATCGGTGACGTCATTCTGGATGTCCGCAATATTTCGTTGAAGTTCGGTGGTGTCAATGCGCTTACCGACATTTCGTTCAACGTGCGCGAACACGAGATTCGCGCCATCATCGGCCCCAACGGTGCGGGCAAGAGCTCCATGCTCAATTGCATCAATGGCGTGTACCGGCCACAGATGGGCTCCATTACCATGCGTGGCCAGACCTTCAGCCACATGGACAGCCACCAGGTGGCCAGCATGGGCATCGGCAGGACGTTCCAGAACCTGGCCCTGTTCAAAGGCATGAGCGTGCTTGACAACATCATGTCAGGCCGCAACCTCAAGATCAGGAGCAACATTCTCTTGCAGGCGCTGCGGCTGGGCCCGGCAGAGCGGGAAGAAATCATGCACCGCGAGGCGGTGGAGCGGATCATCGACTTTTTGGAAATCCAGGCTTTTCGCAAGACGCCGGTCGGGCAGTTGGCTTACGGCCTGCAAAAACGCGTCGACCTGGGGCGCGCCCTGGCGATGGAGCCCCAGGTGCTGTTGCTCGACGAGCCCATGGCCGGCATGAACGTGGAGGAAAAGCAGGACATGTGTCGCTTTGTGCTGGACGTGAACGACGAGTTCGGCACCACGGTGGTGCTGATTGAGCACGACATGGGGGTGGTCATGGACATCAGCGACCGCGTGGTCGTGCTGGATTACGGCAAAAAGATTGGGGATGGCACACCGGAAGAAGTGCGCAACAACCCGGACGTGATCAGCGCCTATCTGGGCACTTCCCACTAAGGACATCGATATGGCATTTTTTCTTGAAACACTGCTCGGTGGCCTGATGGCCGGCATGCTCTATGCCCTGGTGGCGCTGGGTTTTGTGCTGATTTTCAAGGCCTCGGGTGTGTTCAACTTTGCCCAGGGCGCGATGGTACTGTTTGCCGCCTTGGCGATGGCCCGGTTCTCGGAATGGATCCCTGCGGGCCTGGGAATCATGGATCCGTTGCTGGGCAACGTGCTGGCGTTTGTCGGTGCGGGGCTGGTCATGTTTGCAGTGGCCTGGACCATTGAACGCTTGGTGCTGCGTCATCTGGTCAACCAAGAGGGCGCGACCCTGCTGATGGCAACGATAGGAATCACTTACTTCATGGAGGGTCTGGGCCAAACCCTGTTCGGCAGCAGCATTTACAAGATCGATATTGACATGCCAAAGGACCCGGTGATGATTCTGGAGCGGGTGTTTGAAGGGGGCATCCTGATCAACAAGGAAGACTTTTACGCCGCCTTGATTGCTGGCGTGCTGGTGGCGTTGCTCAGCCTGTTCTTCCAGAAGACTGCCACTGGCCGCGCCCTGCGCGCCGTGGCCGATGACCACCAGGCGGCGCAGAGCATCGGCATACCGCTGAACCGGATTTGGGTCATCGTCTGGTGTGTGGCGGGGGTGGTGGCGCTGGTGGCTGGCATGATCTGGGGCAGCAAGCTCGGCGTGCAGTTCTCGCTCACGACTGTCGCCTTGCGGGCTTTGCCCGTGGTCATTCTGGGCGGCATCACGTCAGTCCCCGGAGCCATTGTGGGTGGACTCATCATTGGCGTGGGGGAAAAGCTCTCCGAGGTATACCTGGGCCCCTTCGTCGGGGGCGGGATCGAGATCTGGTTTGCCTATGTGCTGGCGTTGGGGTTCCTGCTGGTGCGGCCGCAGGGGCTGTTTGGCGAAAAAATCATTGACCGCGTTTGAAGCTGAGGCAACACAAGCATGTTTTACAGAGAAAACGGGCAGTTCAAAACCAGTTATCGGGCGGACCAGCAAATCCTGCCGATCGCGCAGGACCGCTGGGCCATGCTGGTACTGCTGGTCGCTGCATTTGCGCTTGTTCCGGCGGTCGCCAGCGACTATATGTTCCGCGCTATCCTGATTCCGTTCCTGATCTTTTCGCTGGCCGCCGTGGGCGTGAATATTCTGGTGGGTTATTGCGGGCAAATCTCGCTGGGCTCTGGCGCATTCATGGCGGTGGGAGCCTATGCTGCCTACAACTTCCATGTCCGTGTCGATGGCATGCCCCTGTTGTTGGCCCTGGTGCTTGGCGGGGTCTGCGCCATGCTGTTTGGGATGCTGTTCGGTTTGCCGAGCCTGCGGGTCAAGGGGCTGTACCTCGCCGTGGCCACGCTTGCAGCACAGTTTTTTGCCGACTGGATGTTCCTGCGGGTCCAGTGGTTCACCAACAACTCCTCATCGGGATCGGTTTCCGTGTCCAACCTGCAGGTCTTCGGCTACTCGCTGGAAGGCCCTGGGGCAAAATACTTTTTTTGTCTGGGTTTGCTGGCGCTGGTGGCGCTATTGGCCAAGAACCTGGTGCGTGGCGCCGTTGGACGTGAGTGGATGGCCATCCGCGACATGGACGTAGCCGCCGCTGTGATCGGCATTCGGCCCATGTATGCCAAGCTCAGTGCATTTGCAGTGAGCTCCTTCATCGTCGGTATTGCCGGCGCCCTCTGGGCGTTCATTTACCTCGGTGCATGGGAGCCCGCTGCGTTTTCGGTGGACCAGTCCTTCCGCCTGCTATTCATGGTCATCATCGGCGGCATGGGCTCCATCATGGGCAGCTTTTTTGGCGCGGCATTCATTGTGGTTCTGCCGATTGCGCTGAGCCAGTTTCTGCGGTTTTTTGCGACGGTCTCTGGCCTGGAGATTTCCACGGCGGTCGCCTCGCACGCCGAGCTGATGGTGTTCGGCGGCCTGATCGTTTGGTTTCTGATTGTCGAGCCGCATGGCCTTGCCAAGCTGTGGTCGGTAGGCAAGCAGAAGTTGCGGCTCTGGCCATTTCCCCATTGAATTTCCCTGTGCTTCGACCATTCAACCTAAGGAGAGACAAATGAAGCTTCATACCCTTGCCCGCACTGCCGCCGTTGTGGTGGCGCTGGCTTCTGCCATTGCCACACCGAGTGCCTATGCACAGGCAAAAGAGCAGTTCTTCCCGCTGCTGTCGTACCGTACCGGTCCGTATGCACCCAATGGCGTGCCATGGGCCAATGGCAAACAGGACTACCTCAAGATGATCAATGCCCGCGATGGCGGCATCAATGGCGTCAAGCTCACCTACGAGGAGTGCGAAACCGGCTATGCCACCGATCGCGGTGTGGAGTGCTACGAACGGCTCAAGAGCAAGCCCGGTGTTGCCCTGTTTGATCCGCAGGCTACCGGAATTACTTTTGCACTGACCGAAAAAGTCGTGAATGACAAGATTCCGCTGGTCACCTTGGGCTACGGTCTATCGGTGGCGCAGGATGGCCTGGCTTTCAAGTGGAACTTTCCGCTCATGGGCAGCTACTGGACTGGCGCTGATATTCTGATCCAGCATCTGGGCAAGAAAGAAGGCGGGCTCGACAAGCTCAAAGGCAAGAAGATTGCACTGGTGTACCACGACAGTCCGTTTGGCAAGGAGCCCATTCCCTTGTTGCAGGAGCGCTCGCGCCAGCTTGGATTTGACCTTCAGTTGACCCCGGTGACAGCACCCGGCGTCGAGCAAAAGGCGGCATGGCTGCAGGTGCGCCAGAACAAGCCCGACTACGTGCTGTTGTGGGGCTGGGGCGTCATGAACTCCACCGCACTGAAAGAGGCACAGGCCACGGGCTATCCCCGCGACAAAATGTTTGGTGTCTGGTGGGCAGGCGCCGAACCGGACGTGAAGGACGTGGGCGAGGGGGCCAAGGGCTACAGTGCCCTGGCGCTCAATACCTCGGGTACGCAACCCAAGGTCATCCAGGACATTCTGAAATATGTCCACGACAAGGGGCAGGGTACCGGACCCAAGGACGAAGTCGGCTCCGTCCTCTACACCCGCGGGGTCATCATCCAGGTGCTGGGTGTGGAGGCGGTGCGCCGTGCGCAGGAGCGTTTTGGCAAGGGCAAGGTCATGACCGGGGAGCAAGTGCGCTGGGGTCTGGAAAACCTGGCGCTTGACCAGAAGAAGCTCGATTCCTTGGGGCTGGCAGGCGTGATGCGCCCGATCAGCACCAGCTGCTCTGACCACATGGGCTCAAGCTGGGCGCGTGTGCACTCATGGGACGGTAGCAAATGGAGCTTCTCTTCCGACTGGTACCAGGCCGACGAGCAGATCATCAAACCGATGGTCAAGGCCGGCGCCGACAAGTACCTGGGCGACAAGAAGATGAATCGCCGGGAGCCGGCGGACTGCCAGTCGTAATTCAGACTGAGCTATTGGCATTGGTGGCTCTGCGCCCCTAGGGCGGGAGCCGCCAATCATCAGGACTCTGCTGGAGTTTTGTTGATTGGCGAAGGCAAGACGTTATGGAATCCAAAAAAATCGTTCTCGATGTGAATGGCATCGAAGTCATTTACAACCATGTCATCCTGGTGCTCAAGGGTGTCTCCTTGCAGGTCCCCGAGGGTGGCATCGTTGCCATTCTGGGCGGTAACGGGGCTGGCAAGACTACGACGCTGCGCGCCGTATCCAACCTGCTGGCTGGCGAACGCGGCGTGGTGACCAAGGGCTCTATCGAGCTGCGGGGCGAGCGCATAGAGAACCTTTCGCCGGCTGACCTGGTCAAGCGCGGGGTAGTACAGGTGATGGAGGGGCGGCATTGCTTTGCCCATTTGACGATCGAAGAAAACCTGCTCACCGGCGGCTACACCCGGAAAAGCAAATCTGAAATTGCGGCCAATCTGGAAAAGGTTTACACCTACTTTCCCCGTCTCAAAACGCGCCGGGGCAGCCAGGCGGCGTATACCTCCGGGGGCGAACAGCAGATGTGTGCCATTGGCCGGGCGCTGATGGCCAGCCCCAGCATGGTGTTGCTAGACGAGCCGTCCATGGGTCTGGCACCACAGATTGTGGAAGAGGTGTTCGAGATCGTCAAAGACCTCAACCTGCGGGAGAAGGTGACGTTTCTGCTGGCGGAGCAGAACACCAACATGGCCCTGAAATATGCAGACTACGGCTACATCATGGAGTCCGGCAGGGTGGTCATGGATGGCGCAGCCCAGGACCTGCGCAGCAACGAAGATGTCAAGGAGTTTTACTTGGGCGTGGGCGGTGGCGAGCGCAAGAGCTTCAAGGAAGTCAAGAGCTACAAGCGCCGCAAGCGCTGGTTGGCTTAAGGAGCGCCCGCATGCAGAAATCATTGTTTGATATCCGGGAAAGCCGAGCACCTGCCGAGCGGGAAGCTGCGCTGATGGCCGCCCTACCTGCCCAGGTGGCCCACGCCAAGCAGTCATCCTCCGCAATCGCTGCCCTGCTTGCCGATGTGGACCCGCACGGTGTCTGCAATCGCGTTGAGCTGGCCCGGCTCCCGGTCATTCGCAAATCCGAGTTGCATGGACTTCAGCAAGAGGCCCATGCAAGGATTGACAACGGAATGTCCGGTGGGGATGTGTTCGGAGGTTTCAGCGCATTGTCTTTCGGCGCTGCCATGCCGCGGGTGTTCGCAAGCCCCGGGCCGATCTACGAGCCGGAGGGAACGGCCCGGGACTACTGGCGCATGGCGAGAGCCATCTATGCCGCGGGCTTTCGTCCGGGTGAACTGATCCACAACTGTTTCAGCTACCACTTTGTTCCCGCCGGCTCCATGATGGAAACCGGTGCGCACGCCATAGGATGCACCGTGTTTGCCGGGGGGACCGGCCAGACCGAACAGCAGGTGCAGGCGATGCGCACCTTGCGTCCAGCCGGTTACATCGGCACGCCGAGCTTCCTGAAGATCATTTTGGAGAAGGCCCTCGAAATGGGCGTGACTCTGCCGACCGTGAAAAAAGCCATGTTCGGCGGCGAGGCCTACCCGCCGTCGCTGCGCGATTGGTTTCTTGGTCAGGGCATCGCAGGCTACCAGTGTTATGCCACTGCGGATCTGGGACTTATTGCCTATGAAACCGAGGCGCGCGAGGGCCTGGTGCTCGACGAGGAAGTAATTGTCGAAATCGTGCGGCCCGGTACTGGGGACCCTGTCGCAGCGGGGGAAGTCGGCGAAGTTGTTGTGACGAGCCTCAATCCGGACTATCCGTTGATCCGTTTTGGCACCGGTGATCTTTCTGCCGTGCTGCCAGGGATCTGCCCGAGCGGCCGCACTAATACCCGCATCAAGGGCTGGATGGGCCGTGCAGACCAGACCACCAAGGTACGCGGCATGTTCGTACACCCGCAACAGGTGCAAGAGATTGTGAAGCGTTTCCCGGAAATCGCGCGTGCCCGATTGGTCGTGAGTGGGGAAATGGCCAACGACGCCATGACGCTGCAAGTGGAACCAGGGCATGGTGCAGCGGACAGCGAGGGGCTGGCACTGCGTATCAGGGACGCCATCCGTGACGTCACCAAACTCCGTGGCAATGTGGCCTTCGTGGGGCCAGGCACTTTGCCCAATGATGGCAAAGTCATTGAGGATGCGCGCAGCTACCGGTAGTCCCCAAGCCGCGTAGGTAATTACCGCAATGAGCAAACTGCAAGCAGACGTTAGACTCCACCCCCATCACTACCAGGAGATCCTGCCATGAAAAAATTGCTCGTCCTCGCTACCGCGCTGATTTCGCTGTGGGCCTATGCTGACACCTATCCTTCGCGGCCGATCACCATCGTAGTGCCCTTCGCGGCGGGTGGCCCAACCGACCGGGTGGCACGTGATTTGGCGGAGGCCATGCGCAAACCCCTGGGTGGCGCCAGCATTGTGATTGAAAACGCGGTGGGTGCTGGCAGTTCCATTGGCACCAATAAGGTGGCCAAGGCGGCTCCGGACGGCTACACGATATTACTCAACCATATCGCGATGGCCACCATGCCCAACCTGCTGCGCAACATGCCGTTTAAGGTAGAGAGTGACTTTGAATACCTTGGCATGATCAATGACGTGCCCATGACCCTGATCACCAAGCCCAGCCTGCCAGCCAAGAATTTCAAGGAACTGTCTGCGTGGCTTACGCAAAACAAGGGCAAGATCAACCTGGGCAACGCCGGGGTCGGTTCAGCTTCCCACTTGTGCGGTCTGATGTTTCAGAACGCCGTCCAAATCGACATGACTTCCGTGCCCTACAAAGGCACGGCGCCTGCCATGACTGATCTGATTGGTGGACAGATCGACCTGATGTGTGACCAGACCACCAATACCACCTCACAGATCGAGGCGAAAAAGGTCAACGTTTACGCCGTGACCACCAGCCATCGCCTGACCACCGCATCATTGAAGGACGTGCCTACCATGCAGGAGTCTGGCTTGAAGGGTTTTGAGGTCACCATCTGGCACGGACTGTATGCGCCTAAGGGAACGCCAGCTGAGATCACCAGCAAGCTCAATGCAGCGTTGAAGCTGGCGCTGAAAGACCCGGAATTCCTGAAGAAGGAAGAGGGATTGGGAGCTGTCGTCATGAATGACAAACGTGTGGAGCCGTTAGAGCACAAGAAGTTTGTGGCAGCGGAAATTGCCAAATGGGGTCCGGTGATCGCGGCCGCCAAAGAGTACATTGACTAGACGCCCCAGGTAATCTCCCGGTCTGCCTTGTGGCAGCGTCGGAGCATGTCGATGAACGGATAAGCGCGCTGGCGCAGGGAAATACCCTCTGGCGCAGGGGGCGCATCTCCCTTGCGATTGGCTTCATCCCGATCCTGTGCACGTTGCGCTTCGTCCTGGTCAACAGCGGCTTGTAGCGCAACTATGGCAGCAGGCATGTCCTGCGGCAGCAAAATGCCCTTGCCGTTCGACGCAGCCTCCTGCTTACCAATCAAGGTCAGTATTTGCCGCCCGTTCGGTTCTAGCATGATGAGGTCGCCAGTGACGCGGGACTTGAATTTGTACATCTTTGGGGGCGGGGTTTGGAGGCTGATCGTTACACTTTGGGAGGTTTTGGATTTGAACCCTGGGGTGCATTTGATTATGAATTCTTTTGTGCGTGGGAAGAGGTTGATGTGAGCCCGCCAGCCACTGTATCGATTTCAATCGTCAGCCATGGACAAATGGACCTGGTTTGTCAGCTTCTGGATGATATTGAAAAGCAGTGCCAAGGCCTGGCGCTAGAGGTGATCCTTACACTGAACCTTCAAGGTGAGTCCTTGCCGGACCTTCCCAGTTATTTCTTTCCGGTGGTGGTTATTCGTAACACAATCGCAAAGGGGTTCGGCGCGAATCACAACCAGGCTTTCTCAAAGGCGAGAGGTGCATTTTTTTGTGTACTCAACCCAGATATCCGAATGGAGACCAATCCCTTCGGGTCATTAATTTCTGCGCTCTCAGATGCGCGGGTCGGCATTGCTGCACCGGTCGTTCTCGGCGCCAATGGAGATCCGGAGGATAGCGCCAGGAAATTCCCTACACCTTTTGCCATTTTGCAACGGATATTTACGGGATACCATCGCTCCGCATACTATGTCACTACAGGTGCTTTCCAGGCTGATTGGGCCGGCGGTATGTTTATGCTGTTCCCTAGTCCGCTATTTGAAAAAATCGGCGGTTTCGATGAAAGATACTTTTTGTATTACGAAGATGTGGACCTATGCGGACGACTCAGACTTTCAGGTTATAGCGTGGTTGTAGTTGCTGATTCGAAAGTTATTCATTTGGCCCAAAGAAGCAGCCACAAAAATATCAAATTTCTTTTTTGGCATGTGACAAGTCTAGTGCGGTTCTTTACCTCGGTAACATGGATGCGGTTGTGGATGCGGGGGTACCTGTGAGAATCCTGGTCACTGGCGCCACCGGTTTTGTTGGGAACGCGCTGTGTGCGCACCTCTATAAACTGGGTCATGGTGTTACTGTCATTGTTCGCAGACCGGCAGCCGAGGCGGGCCCCTACGACGTCATATCTATCCCACGGATCGAACCTCAAACGGATTGGAGTTCCGCATTGCGGGGTGTCGATGTGGTCGTACATCTGGCTGCCCGCGTGCATCTTATGAACGATGCATCGTCAGATCCTGTTCTTGAGTATCGCAAAGAGAACGTTGAAACAACCCTCAATCTGGCCCGTCAAGCGGCTATGCAGGCGGTGGGTCGGTTCGTTTACTTGAGTTCTGTGAAGACCAACGGTGAATTGACATTGCCTGGCGTGCTTTTTCGGGAAACGGCTACGCCAAATCCAAAAGACCCTTATGGCAGAAGTAAATGCGAAGCGGAAGATGGACTGCGCCAACTGTGCAAGGAGGGCCGAATGGATCTGGTCATTATCCGCCCACCCTTGGTATATGGGCCTGGCGTCAAGGCTAACTTTGCTGCGCTGATGCGGGCTGTGCAGCGAGGTTGGCCCTTGCCCCTGGGCAGCGTACGCAATCGACGCAGCCTGGTGGCACTCGGTAACTTGGTCGACTTCATTGCGACCACCATCGAGCACCCCAACGCGGCCAATCAGACATTTTTGGTCAGTGACGGGCATGATATTTCCACCCCTGATCTGGTGCGCGGCTTGGCCCGGGCGGCAGGGCTTTCCGCCAGACTGGTTCCCGTGCCTGTTTGGGCATTGAAAGCCGGTGCAGCGCTGGTCGGCAAAAGCGAAGCGCTGCAACGGCTGTGCGGAAACTTGCAGGTGGATATCTCCAAAGCGCGGGCCTTGCTTGGCTGGGAGCCGCCTCTGACCGTCGAACAGGGTCTGCTGCAGGCAATGGAAAGCATTCGGACACCATGAAACGGGCGTTTGATCTGGTTTTGTCGGTATTTGCGGTAGTTTTGTTATTTATTCCGCTGCTGGTTATAGCGCTTGCCGTACGATTGACGGACCCGGGTCCGGTTCTTTATTGGTCCGAGCGGGTCGGAAGAAACAATCTTTTGTTCAAGATGCCCAAGTTCCGCAGCATGCGCATGGGAACGCCGGCACTTGCCACGCACTTGCTTGAAAACCCGCACACCTATTTGACGCCGATTGGTGGATTTATCCGCAGGAGCAGTCTCGATGAATTGCCCCAGCTCTGGAGCATTATCCGGGGTGATATGAGTTTCGTGGGACCGCGGCCTGCTTTGTACAACCAGCATGACTTGATCGCCCTGCGCACAAAACATGGCGTCCATCAGTTGCTGCCCGGTTTGACGGGATGGGCACAGATCAATGGCCGCGATGAGCTCCCAATTCCTGTCAAAGTTGCCCTGGATGTAGAGTATTTGAAGGACCACTCCATGTCAAAGGATGCGAAGATTCTGGTTTTCACCTTTATGAAGGTAGTCAAAAGGGATGGAGTTAGCCATTAAAATAGCTACGTTGGATGTAAATTTAATAAGGAGTTAATCGTGTCAAATCTTATCGATATACAAAGCCAAATTGAAAAACTGCAGAAGCAGGCCAGCGATATCAAGGCCAAAGAGTTCCATGCGACGGTACAGGATATTCTGGCCAAGATGCATGCCTTTGGCATCACCGTCAAGGACCTGCAAAGCTCCAAAGCCGTTAAAGGCGCCAAGGCGGGTCGGGGCAGGCCCAAGGCAGGCTCCAGCGGCGCGGCCAAGCCGGTCAAAGCCGCCAAGAAGGCGGCAGTTCCGGTCGCAGCCAAGTTCCGTGGCCCCAATGGCGAGACGTGGTCCGGTCGCGGCTTGACACCCAAATGGCTCGCGGCGTTGGTGGCGCAGGGCCAGAGCAAGGAAATGTTTGCCATTCATGCCTAGGGGCGTGCTCGCTTGGCCGCGTTCGGCCAAGCGACTGGTCGTGATGGCTCTGGATGTGGCTCTGTCATGGGCCTCTGTCTGGATTGCCTTTTATCTTCGAATCGACGCTGTAAGTGCCCCTGTAGGTGCGCAGTGGTGGGTGTATGGATTGGCGCCGACGCTTGCCATTCCTGTCTTTGTGCGTTTCGGTCTTTATCGGGCCATCTTCCGCTACACCGGCCAGGCAGCCATGGTGGCTACGGCAAAAGCCGTCGGGCTGTACGCGGTCTGCCTGTTCGGGATTTTGGTGTGGTTTCAATTTCCCGGCGTGCCGCGAAGCCTGGGCCTTTTGCAACCGATCATTTTTCTCCTGCTGGTGGGTGCCAGCCGTGCCACTGCAAGGTTTTGGTTGGCGGGACTTTCCGGCGCGGGTAA
>Ga0208864_1000096_pt1 | contig 26297 bp, 22 predicted proteins | sample CryBogmetaGMA05M_FD_184542 | JGI IMG/M metagenome (GOLD analysis project Ga0208864, IMG submission 184542) | Freshwater microbial communities from Crystal Bog, Wisconsin, USA - MA0.5M (SPAdes) | ecosystem: Environmental > Aquatic > Freshwater > Lake | place: Crystal Bog, Wisconsin, USA...
GGCGACGGCGGCCGGGCCGCGGAATCCCTACTCGAGCTTCAACCTCTCCGGGATCAACTGGGGCGCCCAGCAGTGGGAGCGCGACCAGCGGGCGGGCCGCGTCGTCTGGCCGTATTACAACGTGCCAGGGCGGGGCGGGTCGGGCACGGTCCGCAGCGGCACCGTGGTCGGCAGCGGCACGGCCGGCGTCGTGCGGCAGAGCCCGCGCGGCTTCCGCCGCTGGCGGTGACGACAGTGACGGCGGCGGCGGCGCGGGAGCGCGTGCCCCGCGGCCTGTGTGCTGCGGCCTGTGTGCTGCGGCGTGTGTCCTGAGGCCCTACGGCCGGGGCCGCACCGGGGTGCCTGTCAGGCGTTCGCCGCCGGCGGATCGTCCTGGTAGATCCGGTACTTCTTCGTCACGATCGCCCCGCCGCGCTCGAGCGACCGCTTGGAGAGGTGGTTGCTCTCGAGCACCCAGGAAAACTCCACCTCCTCCATGCCCCAGTCGAGCACCGGCTTCACGAGGGCCGCCATGAGCACGAGTCCCACGCCCCAGGCCTGATACTCGGGCACGACGTTGGTGCTGATGGCCCGCATCCGCTTGATGCCCCGCTTGTTCCAGAGGAGCCGCAGGAAGCCGAAGGGGAAGAGGCGGCCGTTGATCTGCTTGATCCGCGGGTTGTAGTCGAGCAGGCAGAAGGCGCTGCCGATCGGCTTGCCGTCGACCTCGGCGACGAGGGCCAGCTCCGGCACGATGAGGAGCTTGAGGCTCTGGGCCATGTGCTTCACCTCGCTCGCCGAGAGGGGAACGAAGCCCCAGGTGCCGCCGAGGCTCGAGTTGTAGATGTCGAGGAACATCCGCACCTCGTCGTCGAAGCGACGGCGGTCGAGCGGCCGCACCGTCACGTTGAACCGCTCCTGCACCCCCCGCACCATCGACCCGAGCTTCGAGTCGAGCGAGGAGAGCATCGAGGGCTTGCCATAGAAGGCGTAGAGGTCCTCGATCCGGCGGAAGCCGCTGTCCTCGACCAGGCCGGCGTACCAGGGACGGTTGTGCGTCATCATGAAGAAGGGGGGCGTGTCGAAGCCCTCGATGAGCAGGCCGCACTCGTAGTTGAGGGACGGATTCACCGGCCCGCGCACGTTCGTCATCCCCTGGGCGTGCAGCCAGTCGCGGGCGGCGCCGAAAAGCGCCCGCGCCGCCGGCCGGTCGTCGTCGCACTCGAAGAAGCCGAAAAATCCTCGTTGCTCGTGGTGTCGTTCGTTGTGGCCGGCGTTCACGATCGCCGTGATCCGCCCCACGTCGACACCACCGCGGGACGCCAGGAACGAGCGGCTGCGCGACCGTTCGTAGAAGGGATGCCGGCGGAAGCCGAGCAGTTCCTCCTGCGACATGATCAGCGGCGGCATCCAGCAGGGGTCGTCCCGGTAAATCCGCCAGGGCAAGCGGATGAACCGCTTCTGCTCGGAGCGGGTGTCCACCGGTCGAACGACGACGTCAGCCACGGGCGGCCCTCCATGCCTCGGGACGGCCATCCGGGGGGGCTACATCCCCGTCGGAACTCCAGCCGCGAAAGGACTTTCCGGAAAGGTCAGGCATCTTCGGCGGCGGCGGCCGCTGCCGTCAACGGCAGCCTCCGGCCCGGGTCAGCAAGTTTTCCCGACGATCATCCGATCATAGGATGGAAGCCGGATCGCCCCTCGACCATTGGCCCGCCATGGAGGGAGCCTTGCACCGGCGGGAGCAAGCGTGATCGCGAGCGTCTCACCGCTGAACGACGGCCCGTCCGGGCGCCGCCCATCCGGCGCGGCCGATTGCCTCGTGACCGGGGCCACCGGACTCGTCGGCAACAACGTGCTGCGGATGCTGGTCAACCGCGGCGAAAACGTGCGGGTGCTCGTCCGCCCCGGCACCCGTTCCGCCGCGACCCCGGCCCCGGCGTCCCCGGGGGGCGACGCGCTGCGGGGCCTGCCGCTCGAGACGGTGGCGGCCGGGCTGCTCGACGAGCCGGCGATCCAACGGGCGGTGGAGGGGGTGACGTCGGTCGTCCACTCCGCGGCGATGGTGCACGTGGGCTGGAGGCACCTCGACGAGATGCGCCGCGTGAACGTCGAGGGCACGCGGATCGTCGCCCGCGCCGCGCGGCTGGCGGGCGCCCGACTGGTGCATGTGTCGAGCGTCGACGCCCTGGGCCTCGCCGCCGACGGCGGCCCTGCCGACGAGGAGACTCCACCTGGCGGCATGCTCGAATGCCCCTATGTGGTGACCAAGCGCGAGGCCGAGCAGGCCGTGCTCGCGGAGGTCGACCGGGGACTCGACGCGGTGATCGTCAACCCGGTCTACATGATCGGTCCCTGGGACTGGAAGCCCTCGAGCGGCCGCATGCTCCTCGAGGTGGGCGCGGGCCGCGGTCTCTTCGCCCCCCCGGGCTCCAACGACTTCGTCGACGTGCGGGACGTGGCGCGGGGCATCCTCGCCGCCCGCGAGAAGGGCCGCACGGGACGACGCTACATCCTCGGCGGCGACCCGCTCCCCTACGTCGACGCGTGGCGGATCTTCGCCCGGGTCACGGGCCGCATGCAGCCGCTCGGAATCGCCCCGCCGGCGATCGTGCGGGTGGCCGGCTGGTGCGGCGACCTCGCGGCGTTGGTGAGCGGCCGCGAGCCGCCGGTCAACTCGGCGGCCGCCGGCATGTCGATGCTGCCGCACAACTTTTCCTCGGCCCGCGCCGAACGCGAACTCGGCTACGTGCGCACGCCGTTCGAGACCGCGGTGCAGGACGCCTGGGACTGGTTCGTCGCCCGCGGCTACGCCCGCGCCCTGCGGCCGCGGACGTTGCTCGCCCGCTGAAGCGGCGAAGAACGCCAACGCCAGCGTTCACATCCCCGCCCCCTTCTCTGCCCCGCCGGGCAGAAGACTCCGCGAGGGGCTGGCCGTGCCGTGGAGCCGGCGTAGGCGGCAAGCGGAGACAGGATGTCGAAGCGCAGCCGGCTTCGAGTGAGCGCAGGCCTGGAAGGCCGCAGCGAACGTCCGAGCGACGCGGCACGGCCAGTCCCGAGCCTGCGTCACGCCCGAGGCCGCAGCGAACGTCCGAGCGACGCGGCACGGCCAGCCCCGAGCCTGCGTCACGCCCGAGGCCGCAGCGAACGTCCGAGCGACGCGGCACGGCCAGCCCCGAGCCTGCGTCACGCCCGAGGCCGCAGCGAACGTCCGAGCGACGCGGCACGGCCAGTCCCGAGCCCGCGTCACGCCCGAGGCCGCAGCGAACGTCCGGGCGACGCGGCACGGCCAGCCCCGAGCCTGCGTCACGCCCGAGGCCGCAGCGAACGTCCGGGCGACGCGGCACGGCCAGTCCCGAGCCCGCGTCACGCACCGCCTTGTCCCCCCTGCCCTGCCGCGAGGGGCAACGTGCGGATGCCCCGCGTAGTAGAGTGGCGGTCGCCCGAACCGTTCCTCCGCGCGGCCGCCGCCCCCTTCTCCCATGCCGCACATCCTGGTCGTCGAGGACGAGTCCCACCTCGCCATCGGCATCAAATACAACCTCGAGGCCGAGGGGTTCACCGTGACGACGGTCGGCGACGGCCAGGCGGCCCTCGCCGCGATCGCCGCGCCGCCGTCCGACGGCTCCGCCGCCGTCGCGGCGCCCCCCGTGGATCTCGTGGTGCTCGACCTGATGCTCCCCGGGATGAGCGGCTACGCGGTCTGCGAGGCGATCCGCGCCGCCGGCAATGACGTGCCGGTCGTGATGCTCACCGCCCGCACGCTCGTCGAGGACCGCATCCGCGGCTTCGACTCCGGCACCGACCTCTACCTGCAGAAGCCGTTCGACCTCGACGAGCTGCTCTCGATCGTGCGCAACCTGCTCGCGCGGCGGGGCCGGCAGCCCCGGCCGAAGCGGGCCGTCGACGAGGCGGGCACGCGGGCCGCGGGCGGCTTCCGCTTCGGCAACGCGGAGGTCAACTTCGACACCTGGGAGGCCCGTTGCGGCGAGCGGCCGGTGCGGCTCACGAACCTCGAGATGAAGCTGCTCCGTTACCTCGTCGAGCACGAGGGCTCGGTCGTCTCGCGGAGCGAGCTGCTCAAGCGGGTCTGGGGCATGAGCCGCGCGCCGGCGACCCGCACGATCGACACCTTCATGCTGAACCTCCGCAAGTACTTCGAGTCCGACCCCTCCCGGCCGGTGCACTTCCTCTCGGTCCGCGGGATGGGCTACCGCTTCGTGGGCGACCGCGGCAAGGACGAGCCCCCCCGGCCGGTCGAGGGCTGATCGCGCGGCCGTCGGCTCACCCGCCGAGCAGTGCGGCGGCGGCGCGGCCCGGATCGGGCTGCCTGAGGAGCGACTCCCCCACCAGCATCGCGCCGATGCCCGCCCGTCCGAGCCGCTCGACGTCGGCCCGGGTTCTGATGCCGCTTTCGGCGACGAGCACCACGTCGTCGGGCACCCGCTCCCGCAGCCGCAGCACGTGATCGAGGTCGGTGGTCATCGTCCGCAGGTCGCGGTTGTTGATGCCCACGAGCGTGGCCCCGAGGTCGAGCACGCGGGGCAGGTTCTCCGCGTCGTGCAGCTCCACGAGCGGCGTCATGCCGAGGTCGAGGATCTCGCGGTAGAGGCTCCGCAGCCGGCAGTCGTCGAGGCACTCGGCGATGAGCAGGACCGCGTCGGCGCCGTGGGCCCGGGCCTCGAGCACCTGGTAGCGGTCGACGACGAACTCCTTCCGCAGCACCGGCAGCGGCACGGCCACCCGCGCCGTCTCGAGGTCGACGAGGCTGCCGCCGAAGCCGACGGCGTCGGTGAGGATCGACAGGCAGCTCGCCCCGGCGGCGGCGTAGCCGCGCACGATCTCCTCGACCGTCGCGCCCGGCCGGATTTCGCCGGCCGAGGGGCTCTTCCGCTTGAACTCCGCGATCAGCCGCACCGGCCCCGGCGCGGCGAGCGGGGCGAAGAAGTCGCGCACGGCCGGGGCCGTCGCCATCCGCCCCTCGAGGGCGAACGACGGCACCCGCTCCCGGGCGAGTTCCACCTCGCGGCGCTTCCGCGCGACGATCTCGTCGAGGATGGTGGCCATGCTCAGTGCCGGAAGTGCCGCCGCGAGGTGAAGATCATCGGCAGGCCGGCGGTGTCGGCGGCGGCGACGACCTCGGCGTCGCGCTTCGACCCTCCGGGCTGGATCACCGCCGCGATGCCGGCCCGGGCGATCAGCTCGATCGAGTCGGGGAAGGGAAAGAACGCGTCGGAGGCGAGCACCGCTCCCTGCCGCCGTTCTCCGGCCTTCTCCAGCGCGATCCGCACGGCGTCCACGCGGCTCGTCTGCCCCAGGCCCGCCCCCACGAGGCTCGTGCCGCGGCAGACGGCGATCGCGTTGCTCGTGAGCCGGCGCACGATCGTGAAGGCGAAGTCGAGCGACTGCGTGAGTTCGGCCGGCGGCGCCGTCCGCGTGACCACCCTCCAGGAGGCCGGGTCGTCGCAGTCGGTGTCGGGCCGCTGCGCGAGCAGGGCTCCGGCGATGCTCCGCAGCTCGAGGCCGCCGGTCGACTCCCAGGGGTCCCCGTCGGGCACCTCCACGAGCCGCACGCTCCCCTTCCAGGTGGGCCGCGTGGTGAGCAGCTCCACCGCCTCCGGCGCGAAGGCGGGCGCCGCCACCACCTCCACGAACAGGCCCGGTGCGAGGAGCGTTTCGGCGCAGGCCCGGTCGAAGGGCCGGTTCACCGCGACGATCGAGCCGAAGGCGCTCGTGGGGTCGGCGGCCATCGCGGTGGTGAGGGCCCCGGCGATCGTGTCCGCGGCGGCGACGCCGCAGGGATTGGTGTGCTTGACGACCACCGCCGCGGGGGCGGCGATCAGCCCGGCGAGCCGCGTGGCGGCGTCGAGGTCGAGCAGGTTGTTGTAGGAGAGCTCCTTGCCGGCGAGCTGCCGCAGGCCCGCCAGGCCCAGGTTCGTGCCCGCGGGGGCGAAGAGCGCCGCCGACTGGTGGGGATTCTCGCCATACCGCAGCGGCAGCCGCCGCTCGAGGTCGAGCGTGAGCCGGGCCGGCAGCGGGGGCTCGTCGGCGGGCTCGGCGCCGGCGGCATCCGCGCGCACGGCCGGGGCCGTGCGGACGGCGGCGTGCCGGGCCATCCAGCCGGCGATCGCCGCGTCGTAGGCCGCCGTGCGCTCGAAGGCCCGCGCCGCCAGCAGCCTGCGCTCGGCCAGCGTCGTGCCGCCGCGGGCGAGCGCCGCGAGGAAGTCGTCGTATTGCTCGGGGCCGGTCACCACGGCGGTGAACGCGTGGTTCTTGGCGGCCCCCCGCACCATGCTCGGCCCCCCCACGTCGATCAGCTCGACCGCCTGCTCCGGCGTGCAGTCGGCCCGCGCGATCGCCGCCTCGAAGGGATAGAGGTTGACGATCACGGCGTCGAACAGCTCGATGCCGTGCGCCGCGAGCACGGCCCGGTCGTCGGCGCGGTCGTGCCTGGCGAGCACGCCGGCGAAGATCCGCGGATGGAGCGTCTTCACGCGGCCGTCGAGGATCTCGGGGAATCCCGTCACCGCCGAGACGTCCTCCACGGCGAGGCCGTGGCTGGCCAGCGCCGCGCTCGTGCCGCCGGTGCTGACCACGCGCACGCCCGCCGCCGCGAGCCCCCGGGCGAGCCGGTCGAGGCCCGCCTTGTCGAACGTGCTCACGAGCACGCGGCGGATGGGGATGACGTCGAGCGTGGGGGCGGAGGGGTTCGTGTCCATGGCGACGATTAGAACAACCCGCGGACGGCGGGAAAGAGGGCCGCCCGCCGGCGGCGTCACGGCGCGGCCGGCAGCTCCACCTCCATGACGGTGCCCTGCGGAGACCGGCCCTTGGCCACCACCCTCCCGCGCAGCTGCTTGACGATCGCCTGCACGAGGAAGAGCCCGAGGCCGGTGCCGGTGGCGGATCGCTCGAGCTCGTTCCCGAGCCGCACGAACCGGCCGAAGACGTTCTGCCGCTCCGCCGGCGGGATGCCGGGACCGTTGTCGGCCACGGTCACGACCACGCGCCCCTTCGGCGCGACCGACACGGCCACCTCCACCCGCGGGTCGGGCAGCGAATACTTCACGGCGTTGTCGACGAGGTTGCGGAACACGATCTCGAGGTCGGCCTCGCGGCCGAAGACCGCCGGCCCGCCGTCCCCCGCCGCGGGGTCGGCGAGCCGCACGCGGTCGGGCTCGATCCCGTACCGGTGCACCGCGGCGGCGCAGACCTGCCGGAGCACCGGGCCGATCGGCGTCGCGGGCGGGCCGCCGCGGGGCCGCCGGGGCAGCGTCTTGGCGGCGTCGAGCAGGTGGTCGATGAGCGCGTCGAGCCGCTCGACGTCCTTGAGCATGAAGCGGTGGAAGTCGGCCTGCTGCTCGGGGGCGACGCTGCGGCGGGTGAGCGTCTGCAGGTAGAGCTTGAGCGACGCCAGCGGGCTCTTGAGCTCGTGCGTGACGCTGTCGATGAAGTTGCTCTGCCGCTGCGACAGCGCGATGGCCTTGACCGTGAGCGCGAGGTAGATGATCACCCCCACGAGCACGAGCACGAGCAGGGCCACGCCGACGCCGAGCGTCGCCCAGTAGAACGCGGCGTTCTCCGAGCCGAGCGCCGCCGCGATGCTCACGACCACCCAGCCGACGCCCAGCGCGATGATCGACCCGATCAGCACGACGCCCAGCAGGATCGGACCGCGGAGCGAGCGGCGCGGTTCCATCGTCTGACCCCGGTGCCTGCGGGCGACGGAGCGCCGGCCCGCCGGGGTATGCTACACGGATCATGGAACGACCGATGCACCCCGGGGCCGAGGCGTCCGCGTCGCGGATGACGACGACCGTCGCCGGACCGCCCTGGCGGCTCGTCACCCCGGCCGCGGTGGTCGAGTTTGCCTGGCGCGGCGACCGCTGGGCCCACCGGGTGATCCTGCCCGCCCGCGCCGACCGGTCGGCCGGCGCCGAGCCCGTCAGCGGATCGGCGTCGATCGAATGGGCGTCGGTGGAGGGGCCGCTCCCGCCGGAAGACGATCCGCGGTGGCCGGCGTCACCGGCGCTCGTGAACGTCACGAGCGTGCTGGCCGCGGCCGGTCCGGCGCTCGTGGGCGTGGGGCTGTCCGGCCGGTCGCACTTCTCCGCCACCGTCGCCGCCGACCCGGCCGCTCCCGGGGCGATCCGCTTCGAGATCGCCTGCCGGCTCCACGAGGCGGCGGGCTGGCTCGGGTCGACCTACCGTTCGGGGGGCCGGCTCGTGCGGATCGCCGCGACGCCCCCCCCCGCGAGGCTGCCCCACACCGTGACCTGGGCCTATTCGCTCGGGCCGGAAGGCCCGTTCGCGGCCGTCGGAGCCACCATCCACGACGCCACGGCGGGGCAGCCCCCGGATCACGAGTGGGCCGGGTGAACACCGTCGGGCGGCCGCCTCCCGCGGGGCCGATCACCCCCGGTTTTCATGCGGGAGGCTCCGTTCCGCTTGCGATCGGGCGGCGGATCGATCAGATTCTTCACGATCCCGGGTCTGCGTGCCGCCCCCGTGTCGGACTGCCGCCATGTTTGACGTCATCGAGAAGCTGAAGTCGGAATGGACCGACCGGTATGTCGTGATCGATTCGAAGGCGCCGGAACTCGCCCGCTTCGCCCACGCCACGGGCACGGTGAAGACGGTCAACATGAACGGCCGGTGCCTCGTGGAGTTCGACCAGTTCAACAACATCGGCTGGTTCGACATCGACCCGTCCTGTCTCCGCATCGTGTCGGAGCCGTTGCCGAAGCCGGCCGAACCCGCCGCCAAGGCCGCCAAGCCGGCCGGTGACGCGGCGAAGGCTCCCGCGAAGGCCGCGACGGCGAAGCCCGCCGCCAAGCCGGCCGCAGCCAAGCCGGGGGCACAGGGGGCGGGCAAGCCGTCGACCGCCGACATCCTCGCCGCCGCCCGGGCCAAGGCGGGAGCGGCCCCCGCCGCCGAAAAGCCCGCCGCCGCGGGCAAGCCGGCCGCCGCATCCGGCAAGCCCTCCACCGCCGAGATCCTCGCCCGCGCCCGGGCCGCGAAGACCGCGGCCCCCGCCGAGCCGGCCCCCGCCGAGGCCGAGCCGGATGACGCCGCCCCGGCTCCGGCCGCGGCGACAGCGAAGCCTGCCACCGAGAAGGCCACCGAAAAGGCTACCGAGAAGGCCACCGCAAAACCCGCCGGCGGCAAGAAGGCCGCCTCCGGTTCGCTCCCCACGACCACCGCCGAAAAGATCGCCTGGTGCCGTCAGCATGACGGCGGCAAGTAGCTGCGATCTGTCACACCCTGTTGTTTTCTCATGCCTGTCTGCTGCACGACGCCGCCGACCGACGCACACGACGCGTCCCCCGAATTGGCCGACATGGACATCGCCGGTTTCGGCGATGCCATCGAGGACCTGCGCCGCACGGTCTACGCCTCCATCTCCGAGGCCGACTACGCCCACATGCGGCGGGTGGAACGCTGGGGCCGGCTGGCGGCCCTCGTGGGCTACCTGACGGCCTGGATTTTCCCCAATCCGATCACCGTCTTGGCCTTCAACTTCGCCCAGGGCACCCGCTGGCTCCTCGCGCACCACATTCAACACCGGGGCTACGACCGCGTCCCGGGGATTCCGGCCCGCTACACCTCCCGTGGCTTCGCCAAGGGCTGGCGGCGCTACCTCGACTGGTTCGACTGGATCCATCCCGCCGCCTGGGACTACGAGCACAACCATCTCCACCACTACTACACGGCCGAAGACAAGGACCCCGACGTCGTCGAGCGGCACGTGCAGTTTCTGCGGGCGATGCGGGTGCCGATGGCGGTGAAGTACGCCTTCGTGGCCATCCTCGCGCTCACGTGGAAGTTCACCTACTACGCCCCGCGGACGATGAGCGTGCTCGATCCGCGGACGATGCGGCGTCGGCAGAGCGACCACATCCTCTACGTGTCGATCGCCAACGTCTTCGACTTGACGAGCCCCACCGTCCGCTCGCTCTGGACCCGCTGCCTGCTCCCCTACGGCACGTTCCACTTCGTCATCGTGCCCTGCCTGTTCCTGCCGCTGGGAACGACCGCCGCCCTCTACGTGCTGATCAACAAACTGCTGGCCGAGTGCCTGATCAACGTCCACTCGTTCCTGGCCATCGCCCCCAACCACACCGCCGACGACCTCTACCGCTTCGACTTCCACTACCACGGCCGGAAGGAGTTTTTCGCCACGCAGGTCCTCAGCTCCGCGAACTACCACTGCGGCAACGACTTCGTCGACTACATGGCCTTCTGGCTCAATTACCAGATCGAGCATCACATCTTCCCCGACCTGCCGATGCTCAAGTACCGGGAGGTCCAGCCGGTCGTGAAGGCGCTCTGCGAGCGCCACCGCATCCCCTACCGCCAGGAATCGATGTTCAAGCGGTTCGCGAGGATGTCGGACATCGTGGTGGGCCGCACGAGCGGCCGACGGATCGACCGGCTGCCCGAGCCCCGCCCGGCCGCCCCCGTCGTGCAGCCTGATCCGGCCCTGACCGTCGCCTGATCGCCCCGGGGCAGCCTTCTGCCGCGGCCCCTTCCGCCCCGGCGGAAGGCTACAATGCGTTCGCGCGGACCACTTCGGAGTCGGCGTTTCACGGAGGATCTGCCATGCGTCTGCACACGCGCCCGCCCGGCACCCATCCGGCAGGCATGCCGGCAGCGGGGGTCTTCGGCCCGGTGCCGCCGCTCGCCCTGCTCGTCGCCCTGTTCCTCACTGGGTGCGGCCGGCTGGCACAGCATCCGATCGTGCCGGTGGCACGGGAGGAGGTGTCGAGCAATCCCCGTGTGGTCGAACGGCTCGCCGGCCCCGGAGGCAGGGTCGAATGCGGATCGGCCGTCACCGGACGCTCCAGCGACACCGACGGCGTCGCGACGCTCGAGTTCGAGGCCCACGGCCCCCGCGGCCGAGGGACCGTGATCGTCGAGGGGAAGAAGGTGGGGACCGAATGGGGCGTGACGCGGCTGGAACTCCGCCCCGCGGACGGCGGCGAACACCTCGTGCTCACCGCCGATCTCGAGGCACGCACCGGCGTCGACACGCCCAAGTTCGATCCCTCGGCGTCGGCGACGAACCCCAAAACCGCGCCGCCGCCGCCAACCGACATCGAAATCTCGCTGCCCCCCGGCGGTCCGCAGTGAATCGTCCGCAGTGAATCGACGGCGTGCTGACGGTGAATCGACGGCGTGCCGACGGTGAATCGACGGCGTGCCGCGGTGAATCGACGGCGTGCCGACGGTGAATCGACGACGATTTCACCGTGAATCCGTCCCGTCGAACCGATGGCGGCGCATCGATCGCAAGGCCTGTCGATGGCAGCGGTCGTCCGGCTCGACGGGCTTCTGCGGAAGCGGTTTTTTTCGGGATGCGAATCCTCCCACGCCGGACGTTTGACTCGCGTTTTCGCGCGCTCATAATGGCGACGTCCGTCATGCACGTTACCGCTCCGCCGCCCGCTCGACGTCGTCACGCCGCACGTCTCCGCGGGGCCGGCTCGAGCGGGTGGAGTGCCGGTGATCGATGCCCCGGGCAGGTGTTCGCCAGCGTTCCGCACACGGCTGCGGTGCGATTCGGCGGTGCCACCGCGGCGTCGCTCCCGCCCATGCGGCGCCGCCGCCGTGTCTGACGTGACATCCCACCCACCAGTCGTCTCATCGAACCAAGCAGGGAGTTCTCTCGCTCCGATGGCCCGGATCCGCAACGTCTTCGAAATCATCGAACTCTACGGTCACGACGAGAACTTCGAACCGCAAGCGAGTTCGGAGTTCGTCCCCACGCAGGCGCCGGCAGGCTCCAAGCAGAAGATCGACATCCTCGCGGAGCGGATCCAGCGCGGCATGCCGCTGTGGCATCCCGAGGATTCCACCGACACCGGCGGCACCGCGGTGCTGGAGCACGTCTGAGCCGCCATTGCCGGCTGCGGTCCTGCTCTCGCGGGTCGCGGCCGCCGGCGGCGGTCACTCGTCGCGGCTGCGGCCGCGGCCGGTCGAGCGTCCGCGCAGCGCCACCTCGATGTCGCGGCGGGCCGTCTCCGCCTTGAGCTTCTGCCGCTTGTCGTGGGCCTGTCGCCCCCGGCCGATGCCCATGAGCACCTTCACGCGACCGTCCTTGAAGTACATCTTCAACGGCACGAGCGTCAGCCCCTTCTCGAGCGCCCGCGCCGCGAAGCGGTCGATCTCGCGCCGGTGCAGGAGCAATTTGCGGGGCCGCTTGGGCACGTGATTGAGCTGGTTGGCCTTCTCGTACTCGGGGATGTCGCAGCCGATCAGCCAGACCTCGCGGCCGTCCACCCGGCCGTAGGCCTCGTCGAGCGACATTCGTCCCGACCGCAGGCTCTTGACCTCGCTGCCCACGAGCGCGATGCCGCACTCGAGGTTGTCGAGAATCTCGTAATCGTGCCGGGCCCGCCGGTTCTCCGCCACGACCCGCTCCGCGGGCGCGTCGGCCGCAGCCTTGCCCTTGGCCGTGCCCGATCGCTGCCCCGCTCCCTTGCCGGCGGGCTTCGACGTCGCCTTCGAGACCGACTTCGGGGTGGGCTGCGCGGCCGGCTTCGCGGCCGGCTTGCCGGCTGGTTTTCCGGCGGACGACGATGGCTTGGATGGGGCCACGGGAGGGATCCGACGCCGTCGGACCGTTGGTGGGCAGCGGGTTTGCGACAGACTACACTCTACAATCCGTGCCCTCGCGGCGTCTTCACGGCGCCCTCGGGGCGTGCATCGCCGCCCCTTCCGCCCCAGGATCCTCCCGCCCGATGCGTTGCCCATGCCCCTTGCCCTGCCGGCGACCGGATGGGCATGACCACGACTCAGGCCGCGCGTGCCCCGAGCCGCGTCGCCCCGGACGGCATCTCCCCGCGGCGGCCGCCTCGTTCTTGCGCGTCGGCGTGGCACTCGCGGCGAAGCTCGTCGGACCCGTCGGGATCGCGATCCTGGCACACCTGAGCCTCGCACCGGACGCATCGCGTGCCGCCGACGCCACGGCGACGGAAGCGGGGGCGGGCTTCGTGGCCGGCGCCGACAAGCCGGCCGTGGACGGCCCCGTCGTGGCGGTGCCGGGCGGCTGGTTGGTGCCCTACGACGACACGATTCCGGGCACCGACGTCACGTTCCGCATGATTCCCGTTCCCGGCGGCGTGCTGCGGATGGGCAGCCCGTCCGGCGAGGAGGACCGCGACGAGTGCGAGGGGCCGCAGTATGAAGTGCGGGTGGAGCCGTTCTGGATCGGCCGCTGCGAGGTCACCTGGGCGGAATACAAGACGTACATGGCGGCCTGCGACCTCTTCAAGGCGATGGAGCAGGCCGGTGTCCGCCCGATCACCCCCGAGAACGAGGCCGACGCGGTCACCGCCCCCTCCAACCTCTACGATCCCACCACGACGTTCACCAACGGCGAGGATCCGCTGCAGCCGGCCGTGACGATGACGCAGTTCGCGGCGCGGCAGTACACGAAGTGGCTCGGCGGCCTGACGGGCCGCTTCTACCGGCTGCCCACCGAAAGCGAGTGGGAATACGCCTGCCGGGCCGGCACCACCACGCCCTGGCACACCGGCGCCGACGCCGCCGCCCTCGAGGCCGCCGCCTGGTTCGCCGACACCGCCGACGAGACCACGCACCCGGTGGGCGAGAAGGAGCCCAACGCCTGGGGCCTCCACGACATGCACGGCAACGTCGCCGAGTGGGTGATCGACGAACTGGCCGCCGACGGCTACGCCCGCCAGGCCGCGCTGCCGCAACCGGTGCCGGAGGCCGTCGCGGCCGTGTGGCCGAAGAACCTCTCCCCGCGGGTGGTCCGCGGCGGCGCCTACTACGACGAGGCCGCGCAGTGCCGCTCGGCCGCCCGCCGCGGCTCCGAGGATCTCGCCTGGAAGGAGATCGACCCCAACCTCCCCAAGAGCCCCTGGTGGTACACCGAGGAGCCGGCGCTGGGCGTCGGGATGCGGCTCGTACGGCCGTTCGCGGCCCCCGCCCGCGAGGAGCGGCTCCGCTGGGGCGATGCCGACATCGAGAGCATCCGCGCCGACACGTCCGACCGTCTGATGCAGGGCCGCGGCAGCCGCGGCATCGTCGATCCGAAGCTGCCCGCCGAACTCGAGGCCAAGGGCATCGCCAACTGACCACGTGCTACCGCAGAGGTGACCCCGTGACCATCCGCACTTTCCGGCCCGCGTTCCCGTTCCTGCTGCTCGCGTCCGCCGCGGTGTCGGCCGCCGCCGCGCCGTCGGCCGACTGGCCGGACTGGCGCGGCCCCGCGGCCAATCGTGGCGGCGGCGACGCGTCCCTCGTGACGTCGTTCGATCCCGAGAGCGGCGCCAACGTGCTCTGGAAGAACACCGAGGCGGGGGGCATCTCCACGCCGGTGATCATGAAGGGGCGGCTCTATACGCTCGTGCGTCATCTGCCCGGCACGCAGCAGGAGGCGGAGAAGGTGCTCTGCCTCGATGCGATCACCGGCAAGAAGATCTGGGAGAACATCTTCAACGTCTATCTCTCCGACGTCCCCGCCGAGCGGGTCGGCTGGTCGGCGGTGATCGCCGACCCGGCCACCAACACCGTCTTCGCGCACGGCGTCTGCGGCGCCTTCTCGGCGATCGACGCCGACACCGGTGCCACCCGCTGGCGCCGGTCACTCCACGAGGAGTTCGGGTTTCTCTCCACGTACGGCGGCCGGACCAACATCCCGGTGGTCTTCGAGGATCTCGTGATCGCCAGCGCCGTCGTCACCGGCTGGGGCGACACGGCCCGCCCCGCCCACCGCTTCCTCGGCATGGACACCCGCACCGGCGAGGTGCGCTGGATGAACGGCACGAAGGAACTGCCCGAGGACACCACCTACAGCACGCCGTTCCTCGCGAACGTCGGCGGCCAGGCGGCGCTGATCTTCGGCTCGAGCGACGGTAGCGTGTGGAACTTCCAGCCGCGGACCGGCCGGGCGGTGTGGAACTTCCGCCTGTCCCGCCGCGGCCTCAACGTCGCGCCCCTCGTCGAGGACGGCACCGTCTGGATCTCGCAGGCCGAGGAGAACCTCGACAACACGACGATGGGGTCGGCCACGGCGTTCAAGGCCGTCGGCACCGGCGACATCACCGACGCGAACATGATCTGGCAGCGCAAGGGGGTGATGGACGGGCGGTCGATGCCCGTCGTGCTCGGCGACCGCGTCTACTTCGTGGACGACGGCGCGAAAGTGTTCGTCTTCGACAAGCGGACGGGCGAACCGGTCGGCAAGCCGCAGAAGCTCCTCGGCACGATCGTCCGTGCCAGCCCGCTGGTGGCCGGCGGCCGGCTCTACGTCTGCTCGACGGGGGGCTGGCACGTGCTGGAGCCGACGAAGGACGGACTCAAGTTCGTCAACCGGATGCGGCTGGCCGAGGAGGACGAGGTGTCGGCGTCGCCGATCGCCTGGAACGGCCGGCTCTACCTCACCACGGGCGCCAGGCTCCTGTGCCTCGGCGACGCCGCGGCGTCGGCCGCCCAGGCGGCCTCGACCGACGCCGCGCCGACGCTCGCCCAGCAGGTGTCCGCCGCCACCAAGGGACCGGCGGGCGAGCCCGCCTGGGTGCAGGTGGTTCCGGCCGAGGCCCAGGTCGCCGCCGGCGAGTCGCTGCCGCTGAAGGTGAGGCTCTTCGACGCCGGCGGCCGGTTCGTCAAGGAATCCTCGGCCACGTTCACCGCCACCACCGGCGCGGTCGCAGCGGACGGCCGCTACACGGCTCCCGCCGGCGGCCACGCCGCCGCCGTCGTCACGGCGAAGGTCGGCGGGCTCGAGGGGCGATCCCGCATCCGCTCGATGCCGCCGCTGCCCTGGAAGTTCGACTTCGAGGAGATCGCGCTCGAGCCGAATCCCAAGGGGGGGCCGCCGCGGGGCGAGCCGCCGCTGCCCTGGATCGGGATGCGGCACCGCCACGTGGTCCGCACCGTGGACGGCTCGAAGTGCCTCGTGAAGGTGACGACGATCCCCAAGGGCACCCGCAGCCAGGGCTGGATCGGGCCGATCGGCCTGGCCGGCTATTCGATCACCGCCGACGTCCGCGCCCAGGAGACGGGCGTTGAGGCGCCGGGCACCCCCGCCGCGGCACCGGCGGCGACCGCACCGGCGGCGACCGCACCGCCGGCGACCGCACCGGCGGCGACCGCACCGGCGGCCAAGGCCGCGAGCGACGCCGACGCGTTCGCCAAGGCCTTCGGCAACGCGGCCGCGCTCGAGAAGGCGCGCATGCCCGACATGGGCCTCGTCGCCCAGCGGTATACGCTCGACCTGATGGGCGCCAGCCAGCAACTCCAGGTGCGGTCGTGGCCGCCGCAGGTGGCCACACACTTCTCCAAGACGATCCCCTTCGCCTGGGAGGCCGGCCGCTGGTACACGATGAAGTTCGAGGCCCGCCCGCAGGGCTCCACCGCGCTGCTCCGCGGCAAGGTGTGGCCGCGCGGGGAGGCCGAGCCGCAGGCGTGGACGATCGAGGCGGCGCACGAGCAGGGCAACCTGCAGGGCAGCCCCGGCTTCTTCGGCAATTCCAAGGACTCCGAGATCTACATCGACAACGTGGTGGTGGCCCCGCTTCCGTGAGGCGATCCTTCGCCCCCCTTCCATCCCTCCAGACCTCCGCAGGCCGAGTGACCGACTTATGAACAGGCATTCCCCCAGGCGTTCCCTTCGTCGTCTCGCCGTGCCCCTCCTCTGTGCCCAATTCGTCTGCGCCCACTTCGTCTGTGCGACGATGGCCCTCCGCCACGGTGTGGCGGAGGCCGCCGACTGGAACCAATGGGGCGGTGGCCCCGCCCGCAACAACGTCTCCGACGCGAAGAACATTCCCTCGGACTGGGCGGTGGGCGACTTCGACGCCGCCACGGGCAAGTGGCTCCCGGCCACCAGCCGCAACGTGGCCTGGGTGGCGGAGTTGGGCAGCCAGAGCTACGGCAACCCCGTGGTCGCCGGCGGCAAGGCCTACGTGGGCACCAACAACGGGAAGGGCTGGCTCGACCGCTATCCCCCCGCCACCGATCTCGGCTGCCTGCTCGCCTTCAGCGACAAGGACGGCTCCTTCCTCTGGCAGGATTCCAGTGAGAAGCTGCCCACCGGCCGCGTCCACGACTGGCCGCTGCAGGGCATCTGCTGCGCGCCGCTCGTGGAGGGAGACCGGCTCTGGTACGTGACCAGCCGCGGCGAGGTGAAGTGCCTCGACGCGGAAGGCTTCCGCGACGGCGAGAACGACGGCCCCTTCACCACCGAGAAGGTGAACGCGCCCGGCGAGGCCGACGTCGTCTGGGTGCTCGACATGATGAAGCAACTCGGCGTGTCGCAGCACAACATGTGTTCCTGCAGCGTCACCGCCGTGGGCGACATGCTCTTCGTGAACACCAGCAACGGCGTGGACGAGGGGCACATCAACCTGCCCAACGTCGACGCGCCGAGCTTCCTCTGCCTCGACAAGCGCGACGGCCGCGTGCTCTGGGCCGACGGATCGCCCGGCGCCAACGTGCTCCACGGACAGTGGTCGAGCCCGGCCTACGTCGAGATCGACGGCGTGCCGCAGGTGATCTTCGGCGGCGGCGACGGCTGGCTCTATTCCTTCGACGCCCGCGGGGAGAACGGCCGGTCGAAGATGCTCTGGCAGTTCGACTGCAACCCCAAGGAATCGAAATACACGCTCGGCGGCCGTGCCGACCGCAACCACATCATCGGCACGCCGGTGGTGCACGAGGGGCTCGTGTACGTGGCCGTCGGCGAGGATCCCGAGCACGGCGAGGGCGTGGGGCACCTCTGGTGCATCGACCCGAAAAAACGGGGCGACACGAGCCCCGAGCTGGCCGTGAGCCTCAAGGACCCCTCCACCCCGCTGCCCCACCGCCGCAACCAGGCGGTGGTCAAGGAACACGGCGAGGTGGCCCGGCCCAATCCGAACTCGGCCGCGGTCTGGCACTATCCGGGCTTCGACGCCAACGGCAACGGCAAGCTCGAGTTCGAGGAGACGATGCACCGCACCTGCGGCACCGTCGTGATCAAGGACGGTCTCCTCTTCGTGGCGGACTTCAGCGGCCTGTTCCACTGCGTGGACGTCAAGACGGGCCGCCCCCACTGGACGCACGACATGCTCGCCGCGAGCTGGGGCTCGCCGCTCATCGCCGACGGGAAGGTCTACATCGGCGACGAGGACGGCGACATCTCGGTGTTCAAGCTCTCCAAGGAGAAGGATCTCATCGGCGAGGTGAGCATGGGCAACAGCGTCTACTCGACGCCGATCGTGTCGGGCGGCACGCTCTACATCGCCAACAAGAGCCACCTGTTCGCGATCCGCGAGGGGGCCAAGCCCGCGGGCGGTGCCGCCGATGCGAAGTGACCGCCCCCGCGGCCCGGCCGCGTCGCCGTCCCGCCGCGCGCCGTTCTGGCGCGGCGGCGGCGCTCTGCCCTGCATCCTGCTCGCCGTGGCGACCCTGGCCGGTGTCGGCGGCGCCGCCCGTGCAGCGGAGGAGTCGCAGGCGTTCCGCGTCCGCCCTTATCTGCAGAATCCGGCTCCCGACGCGATGACGATCCGGTGGTTCTCCGCGTCACCCGACGCGGGCACGCTGCGGATCAACGAGCAAACCCTCACGAGCAAGCCCGTGCCCTGCCCCGAGCTCGACTACCAGGGGCCGGAGCCGGAGGACCTGCGTCACGCGGCCACCCCCTTCCGGCACTCGGTCCGCGTGACGGGACTCGAGCCTGCCACGAGCTATCCCTACTCCGTCGAACAGAACGGCGAGACGATCAAGGCGATCCTCACCACGTCGCCGCGGCCCGGCGCGGTGGGCAAGGGGGGCGGCGTGCGGCTCTTTTTCTACGCCGACAGCGAGACGCAGCCCGAATCCCGCGAGGCGCGGACGGCGTGGCTGCCGTCGATCTCGCTGCCGGGCGGACCGCGGCCCCGCTGGGTGAAGGGCCGCTATCCCGCCGACGAGACCACCGGCTACCGGACGAACCTGGCGCTCATCGCCGCCCGCGCCGCCGAAAGCCTCCGTGCCGGCAATCCGGTGCTGGCGAGCGTCGTGGGCGATCTCGTGGCCAACGGCGGCGAGCAGCGGGATTGGGACGAGTTCTGGCGGCACAATGCCGGCGGGTTCGGCACGCTCGCCGCACGGGTGCCGATCGTGGCGGCGATCGGCGATCAGGAGATGTGCGGCGGCCCGACGTCCGACGACCCGCTCGCCGATCTGGGAGGCTTTTCGGGGCCGGCGTCGCTCCTCGGTTCGCGGAAGTTCCTCGCCTATTTCGAACACCCGGAGAACGGCGCCGCGGACAAACGGCACGTCGGCCGCTACCACCGGATCGACTTCGGCCCGGTGACGCTGCTCACGCTCGACACGACCAACGGTAACGCGGACGATGGCCCAGACGACACCAATCAGCTCCTCGACTCCCGCACCGCCGCCCACGTGCCCGACTGGGCGCCGGGCTCTGAGCAGTTCCGCTGGCTCGAACGCGAGCTGGCCGATGCGAAGCAGCGCGGGGCGATCACGTTCGTGCAGTGCCACCACCCGCCGTTCTCGTCCGGCGTGCACGGCCAGCCTCCCGGCACCGGCAAGGGTTTCGACGAGCACTCGGGGCAGCCGTTGCGGGCGCTCCTGCCGCTGCTGCGTGAGCACGGCGTCCGGGCCGTCTTCTCGGGGCACGACGACCTCTACGAGCACTCGATCGCGGACGGCGTCCACTTCTACGTCGTCGGCAACGGCGGCGACGGCCTGCCGACACCTCAGGAAGGCGTGGTGAACGAGCGCCAGATCTTCGTGGCGCACGACCACGCCGCCGAGCACTGGAAGGGCAACGCGCTCGAGCAGGGGGGCAAGCACTACGGTCACGTCGAGGTGGACGTGCGGCAGGCCGCCGCCGGCCCGGGCTTCACCGTCACCATCACCCCCGTCCACATTCTCCCCATCCTCTCCCCCGAAGCGCCCGGCGAGATCGTCACCTGGGAACGGCGGGAGTACGACGACGTGCTGTCGTTCGACGTGGGCGGCGCGCCGCCGGCGCCCGTCGACGAGGCCCCCGCCACCAAGGAGCCCGTGCCATGATCGCCGCGTCCCGTCCCGCTCCCGCCGCTGCCCGTACTCCCGCCGCTGCACGCGCTTCCGCTGCTGCATCGTGCGACGCCCGCAACGCGCTTCCGCCCGCCGGTCGCCGACGCGGCCGCGGCTTCTGCGGGGTGATGCTCCTGGTGTTCGCCACCTGCCTGCCGGCAGCGGCGCGGGGGGCCGATCCGGTGCCGCCGATCGACCTCGTGCGGCAGGCCAAGCGGATCGTGTTCCTCGGCGACTCCGTCACGGCCGACGGCCGCTGGGTGGCCTTCCTCGACGCCTGGATGCAGGCGGCCGGCATCCAGGCCGACGTCATCGACTGCGGGCTGTCGAGCGAGACGGTGTCGGGCCTCTCCGAGGAAGGGCACGCCGACGGCAGGTTTCCGCGGCCGGTGCTCTCCGAGCGGCTCGACCGCGTGCTCCGTGTGACGCGGCCCGACCTCGTCTTCGCCTGCTACGGCATGAATTGCGGCATCTACCTGCCGCTCGACGAGGAGCGGATGGCGAAGTTCAAGGCCGGCATGGAGCAGCTGCACGCCGCCGTCGAGAAGGCGGGGGCGCGGATCATCCACGTCACGCCGCCGATCTACGATCAGCGGCCCGACAAGCCCGGCCCGGCCAAGTCGACCGACTACGACGCCGTGCTCTCCGCCTATTCCGACTGGCTGCTCTCGAAGCGGGCCGACGGCTGGACCGTGATCGACGTGCACGGCCCCATGAAGGCGATGCTGGCGGAGTGCCGTGCCAAGGATCCGGCCTGCGTCTTCTCCCCCGACTGCGTCCATCCCGACGACGCCGGCCACTGGGCGATGTGCCGGGCCGTGGTCGCCGCCCTCGGTGACGCGAAGACGGCGGCCGCCGAGACGCCGGCCGCCTATGCGGCCTTTCTGCCGGAGGTGAAGGCGCGGCTGAAGATCCTGCGCGACGCCTACGTCGCCGCCGCGGGCCACCTGCGGCCGGGCGTGGCGGCGGGCCTGCCGATCGCCGAGGCCGAGGCGAAGGCCCGGGCGATCACCGAATCGGTCCGCTCCCGGCGCTTGCACCTCATGGGAGGGCAGATGCCCGGCTCCGTCGAGTGGAAGACGCCGGCCCAATGGCCGCAGCCCCGGGTCGTGGATCCGGGGCCGGCGCCCGCGGTCGCCGCGCCGATCCCTTCCGACGCCGTCGTGCTCTTCGACGGCCGCGGCCTCGACGCCTGGAAGGGGGCGGACAACTGGCCGGTGGCCGACGGCGTGGCCACCGTGGGCAAGGGCACGATCCAGACGAAGGACGCCTTCGGCGACTGCCAGCTGCACCTGGAGTTTCGCACGCCCACGCCCCCCAAGGGCAAGGGTCAGGGACGGGGCAACTCCGGCGTGTTCCTCATGGACAGGTACGAGATCCAGCTGCTCGACTCCTTCCAGGACGGCACCGACGGTCCGGTGACCTACTTCGACGGCCAGTGCGGCGGCCTCTACAAGCAGCAGCCCCCCGCGGTGAACGCCAGCCGCCGACCCGGCGAGTGGCAGACCTACGACATCCTCTTCACCCGGCCGCGATTCGCCGCCGACGGTTCGGTGGAGAAGCCCGCCCGCATCAGCGTGCTGCACAACGGCGTGGCGATCCACAACGACACGGTGATCAAGGGCAACACGTTCTTCAACAAGCCCCCCGCCTACGAGCGGCACGACGACGCCATGCCGATCACGCTGCAGGACCACGGCGATCCGGTGCAATTCCGCTCGATCTGGGTGCGGCCGTTCGAGCCGCTCGTGCCGGTGCCCAACGCGCCCTGATCCGGGCACGCGACGGCGGTCACTCCGCCAGCGACCCGCGGATGGCCTCGAGTTCCGCGCGGGGCTCCCGCTGCGCCCAGTCGGTGCGGCCGGCCCGCCGATACCACCAGAGGGCGTTGGGGGAGTCTCCCTCGATCTTGTGCAGCACGGCATGGATCCACGCGGCCGTGGGATCGTCCTCGCGGGCCTGCACGATGGCGTGGGCATCCTCCCAACGGCCGTCGAGCGCCAGCTCGATCGCCCGCGCAAGCTCGCCGTCGGCGTGCGGCTCGCCGGGGCTCATCGGGAGATCGCCACGTTCACGGCCGCCGTCCCGCCCGTGGGCACGGTCACCGGGGAGCCCGTGCTCAGGAGAACACCGCCGGGGAAAGCATGCCGCGCCACGACGACCGTCGCGGGGCCCCGCGGCGCGGCGCCCACGTTGATGACCGACGGCGTGCCCGCCGGCCGCGGGCCGCCGCGCTGCCGCCAGCCGGCCACCACCCAGCCGTCCCGCCGCGCCGCGAGCTCGCCGAGTGACAGCGGGCCCACCGAGGCCAGCTCGCCCTGCAGCGGCAGGTCGGGGATGTCGATGACCTGCGCGAAGAGCTTGTCGAACCGCTTCTGCAGGATCCGCCGCAGCGACGTCTCCGCCATGCTGAGCTTCTCCTTGCCCCCCGGCTTGAATCCCGGCGGGTAGATCTGCACGTCCCCCTCGCGCACGAGGTGCATGCCGTGCGACGACGACGCGATCGCGTAGACCGCCCAGATGTCCATGCCGGGGAAGCTGCGGTCGCCGGCGACGAACTTGTCCCCGCGGACGAGCAGCTTCACGCGGCCGTCGTCCACCGACACCGACACCGGCCGGTGCTTGGCGAACGTCACCGCCCACGGCTTCTGGTCCGGGTCGCTGCCGAGCGAAGCGGGCATGGAGGCGTTCCGCTCGCGGGCCATGCGGTCGACGTCCGCCTGCGTGATCCGGCGGCCGCCGAGCTTCTGCTCGAGCACGTTGTTGACGGCCGATTCGTGCACCCGCGCCGTGATCAGGTGGCCGGAGGCGGCGGTCGGCGGCGCGCTCGCGGCGGCGAGCTGCGTGGCGAGCGACTTGCGGGCCACGATCGACAGCCGCGTGTCGCTCGTGCTCATCCGCAGCGACTCGGGGTAGAGCCCCTGGGCCTCGAGCGGCCCACGCACCTTCGACTGGAACTGCTCGCGAAACTGGGCCACCGCGGGGGACGTCTGCTCCTCGAACTGCCGGCGGAGCCTGTCGCGGGCCCGCCCCTCGGCGATCGCCTCGGCCTTCGGCTTCGTCTCGGCGATCTTGCGGTTGGCGATCCGCTGGATGAGCCGGCGGCCGAACCGCTTGTTGATCGACATGCCCGTGATCGTCGATTCGGTGTCGGCGGAGGCCTGCACGGGCGCGGCGAAGGCGGTGTCGGGGTCGAGGAAGAGCCGGCGGCGGGCGTCGAGGCTCGTCACGCCGCGGCTGCGGACCGTGACCGGCCCCTGGGAGCCCTGTGTGGTGGAGACGTTGGTGGCGTCGAGCACGATGTCGAAGGCGGCCCGGTCGGACGACGGCACGAAATCGAGCCGCACGTTGCCGCGGGTGTGGGCGCTGCCGCGAACCCGCGTGCCGAGCACGACCTCGTCGACCGCCATCGGCTGGTCGATCGGCCGGTTCACCGCGGGCGCCAGCAGGTTCTCGTGGACGTCGATGAGCACGTTGGGCTGACCGGCCGCGGCCCGCACGGCGGCGACGACGCCGCGGGCCTGGCCCGCATCGCCGAGCCGCTCGAGGATCGGCGGCACGGCGGCGAGGCTCTCGCCGCTGCCGGTGGCGGCGGCGGAGAGGAGCGCCGATGCGAGCGACCCGAGACGCTGGCTCGAGCGATTCGCGCCGTCGCCCCGGGCCGCGTCGGCCGCCTCGGCGTACTTCGCCACGGCCTTGCGCACGCGGACGAACTCGGGCATGTCGAGGCCCGTCTCGGTGGCCGAGAGCAGGTTTTCGAGCTTCCGCAGCACGGCCGGTTCGGCGGCCTGGCCGGAGGAGGCCTGCCGTTGGAGGGCCGGCCAGTCGAGGTAGTCGCGCCAGTCGGCTCCGCTGGGGCTGCGGTCGAGCAGCCGCTCGAGCGGCCCGAGCGCCGCCCGCAGGTTCGCGGCGGCGGCATCGAGGGCGCCGTCACCGACCGGCTGGAAGGATCCCGTGGCCCGCACGGCCTCTTCGGCCAGTTGCTCCAGCCGCCGTGCCGGCAGTTGGGCGTTGGCCGACGGGGGAACGACGAGGCACGCGACGAGGATCGCCGGGAGCGGCGCGAGGGGGGAGCGGAGCGGGAATGCCATGAAGGGGGGCCCAGAAGGAAGGCGGGCGACAACGACGAGCCGGAAGTGTATCCGCTCGTCGGGCCCGCTCTCCACGGCGGTTTTTCCGGGGCACGCCCCGCGGCCGCGGCCGCGGCGATTCGGGGCTGTGGCACCGCCGGCGCCGGCCGGCGGGCGGGACGATCACAGCCGTCCCACGTCCGTCGCGGGCAGCACGAAGATCTTGCCGTCCCCCATGCGACCGGTGCGGGCGACCGCCACGATCCGCTCGACGACCTCGTCGACGCGGGCGTCGTCCACCCAGAGCTGGATCTCCACCTTGGGCAGGAAGGCCAGCGCGTAGTCACTTTCGCCGTACTGGTCGAGATAGCTCTTCTGCCGGCCGAAGCCCTTCACCTCGCGCACGGTGCAGGCCTCGAGCGGAGCGAACCGGAGCGCCTCGAGCACCCGCTCGGCGAGGAACGGCTTGACGACGGCGATCACTTCCTTCATGGGCCACTTTCGGGCTACCGGCGTCATCGCCGCAGGCTACCGGCGTCGTCGCCGCAGGCTACCGGCGTCGTCGCCGCAGGCTACCGGCGTCGTCGCCGCAGGCTACCGGCGTCGTCGCCGCAGGCTACCGGCGTCGTCGCCGCAGGCCATCCGGTCAGCTGAAGAAGTTCTCGCCGAAGAGATTCAGCGGCGGGCAGGTCGTGACGGTGATGTCGCCCTTGACGCGGGTCTGGCAGGCCAGCCGCATCGTGCTCTCGTTGCCGATGTAGGCCAGCGACACGGCCATCCGGGCCGACTCGAGCAGGCCCCGCGGGCTCGTGTTCTCCATCCCCTTCGTCACGAGCACCCGGCACGACCCGCACTGTCCGAGCCCATGGCAATTCACGAACTTGTGCACGCCCGGATAGAGGGCGACGCCCGCCCGCAGGGCCTCGGTGCGGAGATTGGCGCCCTCCGGCACCTGGATTTCCTTCTTTTCGTTGGCGAACGTGATGGTGGGCATCGAAATCTCTTTTCTGGGAAGGCTGGACTATCCGATACTGTAGCCGTCGCGTGAAAGTCCTTCCAGCACGGGGAAAAAGGGCCATGGCCGAGCTGACGAAATACCAGCAGTCGATCGTCCGAAACTACTACGACAACCTCGACACGGCCCTGCTGCAGCGGCTCGGGGAACAGGTCACCGACCTCTACCTCGCCGAAGGGAAGAAACGGGCCAAGCTCTGGGAAACCGTGGAGAAGTCGCTGACCAAGCTGGGCGTGCCGAAGAGCCGGGTGGACCGCATCGTGGCGTCGGACGACCCGCGGCAGTTGGCGACGATCCTCCAGGAACTCCTGGCGAAGGATTGACCGGGCGGCGGCTGCGGAGGATTGACCGCGTCGCGGGCGTGCCCCATCCTGTGCGGTTTCCCGACCGCCGGAGCCCCGCGATGAGCACGACCGACGCCGCCCCGAATCGCGCCCCCCTGCTCGAGGCGCTGCGCTGGAAGAAGCTGCCGGTGCTCGACGACGGTTTTGTGGCGCTCGTCGACTGCATGGGGGACGACGGCTCGGTGGTGCAGGCCGCGCGGGTCAGCTACGGCGAGGGCACCCGCAAGGTCAGCGACGACCGTCAGCTCATCCGCTATCTGATGCGGCACGCCCACACGACGCCGTTCGAGATGGCGGAGCTGAAGTTCGTCGTCCGCGTGCCGATGGACTGCTGGCGGCAGTGGATCCGCCACCGCACCGCGAGCGTCAACGAGTATTCCACCCGCTACTCGCTCGCGATCGACGCGATGCAGGCGACCGAGCAGGACGGGTGGCGGCAGCAGGCCGCGACCAACCGGCAGGGCTCGGCGGGGCTGATCGAGCCGACGGCGGGCCAGGGGCTCTCGCAGTCGGAGCAGGAGCTGCAGCGGCTCGCCCGCCGCGTCTACGAGGAGCGGCTGGCGGCGGGCGTGGCCCGCGAGCAGGCCCGCAAGGACCTGCCCCTCTCCACCTACACCGAGGCCTACTGGAAGATCGACCTCCACAATCTCCTCCACTTCCTCGCGCTGCGGATGGACACGCACGCCCAACTCGAGATCCGCCGCTACGCCGAGACGATCGGCCGGGAGATCGTGCAGCCGCTCTTTCCGCTGTGCTGGGAGGCGTTCCTCGACTACCGGGTGGAGGCGCTGCGGCTGACGCGGCTCGACCGCGAGGTGATCCGCCGGCTCGTCGCGATCTCGGCGGGGA
>Ga0208864_1000099_pt1 | contig 26204 bp, 21 predicted proteins | sample CryBogmetaGMA05M_FD_184542 | JGI IMG/M metagenome (GOLD analysis project Ga0208864, IMG submission 184542) | Freshwater microbial communities from Crystal Bog, Wisconsin, USA - MA0.5M (SPAdes) | ecosystem: Environmental > Aquatic > Freshwater > Lake | place: Crystal Bog, Wisconsin, USA...
GTAAGAAGAGAGCTCGCTAATCTTCTCAGTATCGGTATCATCACTTCTGATAACAACAATAATAGACTTTATTATGAGGTAAATCAGTCCTTCGAGCACTTTAAGGCGTTGGAAAGTATTTTTGGTAACAAAAAAGGCTTTAAGCCAGCAGTAAAGAAGAGCTCAACTAAGAAGACAGAAGATGTTACTGATATCCAGACGGAAGAAGTGGTGGAAGTCGTAGAGGTGGCGGATCCGTTCCTAGCTGAACTTATTAAAACCGGAAATGTGCGAATGGCTCTTTATACCGGACAATTCACGAGAGATGACTCTATAGAGGTAGATCTGGTGATTGTAGGTGACCTAAATCATTCTGCAGTAGATAATCTAGTGGCAGATCTCGAAAAATCAGAGAAAAAATCTATACGTTATAGTATTTTTGACCCAACTGAGTTTAGTTACAGGAGACAAGTGAATGATAGGTTCATATCAAACCTGCTCAATTCGAAGAAAGTAATATTAATTGATAAAGATAAGATGTTGAAGTAGGGGTAAACAAATGGATTTTCAGTATTACGGTGCTAACTGCATAAAAATAACAAATAAAAAAGTAACAATACTTATTGATGATGATTTGAGTGATCATGATCTAAAATCTATCGCCACACCAGAAGATGTTGCTATATTTACAATAAAAAAGGATTCTAAGAACCCAGCACGCTTCAAAATTGAAGGCCCAGGTGAATACGAAATTGCTGAAGTATCGGTTAAGGGTATACCGGCCCGAGCACATTTAGATGAAAAGGATACAAGAGCAACTATCTATAATATTCATTATCAAGGATTTTCGATAGGAGTTATCGGTCACATACATCCCGATCTTACTGAAGACCAGTTGGAGTCGCTTGGGCTTGTTGATGTTTTAATACTACCCGTAGGTGGCATGGGTTATACACTTGATGCAACCGGTGCAGCTAGTTTAGTCAGGAAAATAGAACCTAAGATTGTTATTCCAACACATTATGCAGACAAAGGGGTAACCTATGAGGTTCCGCAGGCTGAATTAGCGGCATTCCTGGCTGAGATGGCTGCACAAGATGCAGAAACTCTAGATGTATTTAAACTAAAAGAATCAGAGTTAGGCGATAAAGCGCGCGTCGTTGTCCTGAATAGACAAAGTAAATAAAAAAATCCCCTCACTGAGGGGATTTTTCTTTAGGCTATAAGCCCTTTTTTTCGTAACGTTCTTATTCCGTTAGCACTAACACGGAGCTTAACTTTTTTTCCATCAATTACCACAGTCTTAGATTGGAGGTTTGGCTTCCATACCTTTTTCGTGTGTCTTTGTGAAAAGCTAACATTGCTGCCGTACTGCTTTCCTTTACCTGTTATGTCACATATATTCATACTATTTTCCTCTTGAGATTCAGTAGTAAATTTTACAGTTTAATGTGCCAAAAGTCAAGAGGTAGGTTTGCTATACTAAAAGAGATGCTCATAGATAACAAATTAGAAATCGGCGCACTATCTTTCGTTATTATTATAATCTCAGTAATTCTACATGAACTTGCTCACGGATATGCAGCGAAACGATTAGGTGATGATACCGCTGAGGCACAGGGAAGGCTGACATTTAATCCTTTGGCTCACGTAGATCCATTCATGACGGTACTTCTCCCGTTGCTACTAGCTATTAGCGGCCAACCAGTTTTCGGGGCAGCAAAACCGGTACCAATCTCCAGACATAAACTCAAATGGGATGAATTTGGAATGGCAATTGTTGGTTTTGCGGGGCCATTCACGAATCTGGTATTAGCAGTAATCGGGGGCGCAATCCTAAGAGGTAATTTTTTAACTGGATCTCTTTGGGTGACATGGTGGTTTTACTTTATAGCCATTAATATAGGATTTTTTGTTTTCAATATCCTTCCTATTCCACCACTTGATGGGTCGCGCGTCCTTTATGCCTTTGCTCCCGAATTTCTTCAAGAGTTTATGGATAAATTAGAAAGATATGGAATTTTCGTCATATTAATCCTTGTTGTCTTAGGGTATAGCTTCATAAGTCCTATAATCTACTCCTTAGATCAGCATATTATGAGATTTATTTTAGGATAAATCCATTACGCTAAATGGGTTATACTAAAAGAGACCTAGCGACAAGCATTGATTTCTGAATATAAAACGTTATGGGAATCCGATATTTATTACTTCCGTGGGAGTAATGTGAGGAACCCCACTTGGTTTCCGGCAGGAATCCAAACGGTCGTTAGGTCGCCTTCGGGGTGTAGCGCAGTTGGTAGCGCGTACGGCTGGGGGCCGTGAGGTCGCAAGTTCAAGTCTTGTCACCCCGACCAAATAAGAGAATGGACACTATATGAATAAAATAAAATGCATTTTGATTGACGAGCAGCGGATGGAGTTTCTCGTGAGTGAACGAGAAACTTTTCGTCTTGGCGAAGAAGTAGTATTTGAAGTAGGTAGCAGGGAATTTCGAGGATCTATTCAAAGCCTCAACACTTTATTCTTAAGTGATCTTATTGATTCTCAGCCAGCACACGCTGAGCGAATAGCTAGAGACGTCAGTAATCTGTATCCAGAGCTCAATAAAAAAGCGCCGGTCACACTTATTTATCTTGACGGTAATGACAGCGCTAAAGAGTTAAAAGATGTAAATAATGCAACAAGTGTCTCCAGGGTAAAATTATTTACCGATGGGGGTTCTAGAGGAAATCCAGGTCCATCAGCAACTGGTTTTGCTATCCTTTCGCTTGACGATAAGGTGCTTAAGGCCGGTGGTACCTATCTTGGAATAACAACCAATAATCAAGCAGAGTATAAGGCGGTGCTTGAAGGGCTGGATTCTGCCTATGATATGGGTGCCGTCCAGGTTGACGTCTATATGGATAGCCTTTTAGTAGTTAATCAAATGTCTGGCATCTTCAAGATTAAGAATGTGGATCTTTTAAAAATAAATGTCTCTATTCATGAAGCGATAAAAAAGTTCGATAAAGTATCATTCAAGCATGTGCCGAGAGCATTAAATAAATTGGCAGATGCTGAGGTTAACAGAGTACTAGATAGCCAATAGGTATTTCTGCAGTCTTATTGATATAATAGATAAGCTAGATCATCGACTGGTCGCCCCGCAAGGGGAGGAAAGTCCGGGCAGTATAGGGCAAGGCAGTTGTTAACGGCAACCAGGAGAAATCTTAGGGAAAGTGCCACAGAAACGAAACCGCCCTGTTTACAGGGTAAGGGTGAAACGAGTGAGGTAAAAGCTCACAGTTTGTTAAGGTGACTTAACAAAGAGGTAAACCCTGCCTACTGCAAGGAGTAAGTTCATTTCATTATTACAATGAATAGTTGCCCGCTAGAACTTACGTTTATCCGCTTGAATCCTTTAGCAATATTGGATCTAGATAGATGGCCAGATAGAACAGAACCCGGCTTATGGATGATCTGGTATTTAAAAACCCCTCAGGAGAGGGGTTTTTCTTTTCTATCTAAACTTAGCTTAGATTTTGGTAGCTTTTACTATTGAAGTAAAAGCCTTAGGTTCATTAACGGCTAATTCAGCAAGAATTTTTCTATCTAAAGAAATATTAGCTTTCTTGAGTCCATTGATAAGAACACTATAGGTTGTGCCGTTTTCTCTTGCAGCAGCATTAATTCGGGCATTCCATAAAGCTCTAAAAGTTCTTTTATGATTTCGTCTATCTCGGTATGCATACTGCATAGCCTTGATAACACCCTGTTTACCCATTCGAACGCTTCTTCTTCGGGAATGAGTCATTCCTTTAGTAGCTTTACGTATCTTGTTGTGTTTTGCGTGTGATGTAACGCCTCTTTTAACTCGCATCTCTCTATGCTCCCAACTTACGCTTAATATTACGCTTAATATGTCCGGTTATTTCGTTCAGACCTTTATAGGTTCTTTTCCTGGACATGCTTTTCTTCTCTAGAAGGTGATTGCCACCACCTCTACGAGCAAGAGCCTTTCCAGTTTTGGAAATCTTAACTCTATCTTTAGTTCCACTATGAGTTTTTAGCTTTGGCATTCGTGCTCCTTACTACTGCGCTTAACTGTCTACCTGCAAATTGAGGTGGCTGATCTGTCACTACATTCTCTCCCATAAGGTTTACCAGCTTATCCATAAGGACATAACCGAGTTCTTTGTGGGCAAGCTCTCTTCCTCTATATATGATGCTTATGCGGACCTTACTTCCATCATTGAGAAACGAAGTTACTTTTTTTAACTTAACGGCGATATCATGATCGCTGATCTTTAAGCTAAAACGCATTTGCTTGAGTTCACTAACTTTTGAGTTTCGTTTACTTTTCTGCAACTGCTTCGTTTTTTGATAGTTGTATTTGCCCCAGTCAACAATTTTTGCAACTGGTGGGTCTGCCTCCGGCGATATTTCAACTAAGTCAAGCTCTGCATCGCGGGCAGCTTGGAGTGCTTCTTGTTTAGAAATAACTCCAAGTTGATTGCCATGCTGATCAATGACACGTAAAACATTCGCTCTAATAGCCTCATTCAGGCGAGTGTACTTGTTAATGTAGATTTCTCCTCATTCAGTTAGAGATTATAACAGATATGCTAATAGGGGTCAATATAAACATTCAAGTAGCACAATCCTAAAAGGATATTTTTACTCCCTAAAATATCCTAAATAAAATGACAGCAATCAATAAAAATATTCCCAATAAAGAAACAACGGCCTGCGAGAAGCCGTTGTTTACATTCGAGGTTTTTGTTTTTGAGCACTTTTTTTACTCAGTGCTGTACTTATAGTAGTGGTAAGCAAAAGCAGTGTCAACTATAAAAAACATTTAACTGTGCATAACTTTTTAGTTAATTTTAGGCTTAAGCGATTTACCCAAAATACATAGCAGGTAGAAGCATTTTTCGACCCTAAAAAAAGCTTATTTAAACCAAAAAATAATTAAAAAGTAGGGAGGAGTAATCCGGGCTTAAATGATAAAAAGGTAGTTTGATATCAAACTAATGCTCCTAATTCTTAATAATAATAACTGGAGCTTCATTGTTATCCGGCCATACATGCACTAGCTATGTTTCTCCAGGCAGCGCTAAATATGGAATAGTAAGATAATTTGGAAACATTAGGTTGGGCGGGATCCGGTGAATATGAGTAGCGAAATTTTTAAATAGTGAGATTTTAAATAAAAAATATGCAGCCACAGCTTGGCAATAATAAAAAAAAATTATGTTCAATAAAAGAGAGTATTAAGTGCAGAAGGTAAAGGACTTATTCATCCATAAATTAGCTTTAATAGTGTGATAGTTATAAAAATTACAACTTTAATATAAACTATTTAACTCTTTAAAGTTGTATATAAGTCATCAAATTACGATTGACACGATGAACTTCTTATGCTAGTCTGAATGCAGTAAGAAATAAAACAAAAACCTTACTAAAACGAGCTTCAAACGCCTCTGCGGGGAGTCACGGATCTCGCCCTCTCGTACTAATGAGAGAGCGGTCAGTCAGATGTTCTGGGAATCAGGTAAGCGCCATAAAATAATATATTAATGGGCGGTTTTACCTCCCAGAGCTCTAAGTTTATTAAATTAATCTGCCCACTCAAGGTGGGCTTTTGTATTTGTTGTACAATGCTTATGATGCGTTATTTATTTTGTTTTCTAGGAATCCTTTTACTTGGTCTAGTTGCTGTATTCTCGATTACTTCTCCTGCTACCGCAAACTTGGCCATTTTTTTACTTGTCTTCGTAATGCTTTATCTATTTTTTTTGAATATCTTAATCGTTATTTCTTGGGTCTCCACTGAACACAAAGATTACAAAAAGCTTCTTTTTGTTTCTGTTGTGCTGGCTTTCGCACCTACTTTTTTTATAGGCCTATCAACACTTTCAAGCATCAATCTAATGGATATTATTTTATCTTTTGGTATTCCACTAGTTGTTACTTGGTATGGCTTAAGAAGTAGCTATTTCAAGTAGTTTTTTTAAGGGTTCTTGCGCCTCAGTATTTTTGCTATAATTCAGCTAATGGATCAAATGCTACCACTACCATCGCAAGAACTCCCGAGCCCTAAAGGGGTTGAATCAAAGCCCTCATCTGGTAATGAGGAATATCATGTGCCTATGCCTGAAATCGGAAATCATCATGATTCACAGGAAAGAGTTAATCAAGCAACTACGGCCGTCACTCAGGCTACTGATGATGCAACAGTCGCAGTAGCTGATGACGACCAGAGTTCTTCGATTCCTGCTCCAGTGAATGATGATCTCTCCGCAGGTAATCCAAATGAAGCAAAAGACGATAATCTTATCGAAAAAGAATGGGTTCAGAATGCTAAGAGGATTGTCCATGAGACTAAGCATGATCCGCAGGATCAGGCCTCAAAGATAAGTAGATTCAAGAAGGATTATATTAAAAAAAGATTTGGGAAAGATATCAAGCTTCCTGAGGAATCCTCTCTGTAGGTAAATGATGGCATCAACCCTCCCAATCGTACTATTTACAATTATTATTGCTTTACTAGCATTAGCCTTTTTTCTATTTTGGAGAACAAGAAAACTCCTTAGAGAGGCAAAGAATTATGAGCGTGGCCTCAAGATGGTACCACTACTCATTCATCTACCTCCAGTAAGCGAAGACGTTGTAACCGAGGGAAGGGATGCGAGAGATATTGCTGATGAGAATATTTCAAAAGCAGAAGTACTCTATAACATCATCGCAAGTATTACCCAGAAGGGTTTCAAGAGTAAGTTCTATGGGCAACGACATATAAGCCTAGAAATCGTTGCGAACAAAGGCTTCGTTTATTTCTATGCAGCCGTTCCTGTTTCCCTTGTAGCAGTTATAGAGCAAGCTGTTAATAGCGCTTATCCGAATAGTCTTATCGAAGAAGTAGCTGAACACAATATATTTAACCCAGTCGGAAAGATTACCGGAACAGTTGGTGGCGAGATGGTGCTCAAGGATCAGTTTATTTTCCCTATTGCTACCTATCGAGACATGAAAAGAGATGCACTACAGTCTTTATTGAACTCATTTGCCAATCTTGGCGAACAAGATGGGGCGGGCGTCCAGATCTTGATACGTCCAGCAAGTGATAGCTGGACGAAATTTGCCGCCGAAGAAGCAAAAAGAATCAGGGAAGGTAAAAGTACAAAACGAGGAGTTGAACTCTTCTTTTGGTTCCTTAAGCAAGCTTTCATCGCTCCAGTTAAACCTCCAGAGGCAAAGGATAAAGAGATTGGAGAAAAAGAAAATAAGGGTGGATCAAGTCTAGATCAGTCTCTTGCAGATGCAATCGAGGAAAAGACAAAACATGCGGGCTACGAAGTATTAATTCGTGTTATAGCCTCATCAAACGTTGCTCAGAGGTCGCAATCCATTCTCAGTAATATAACGGCAACATTTTCGCTTTTTGATGCACCAGGTAAAAATGGTTTTAAATTCTTACCAGCAAAGGATACAGAGAGTTTCGTAACTTCATATATTTTGCGATTTTTCCCACCTGAAAAGAACTCAAATATATTAAATACCGTAGAACTCGCAAGTATCTATCATTTTCCTGATGCGACGAATACTCCCACTACTCAGCTTGATAGACAGCAGTCAAAACAGGCTGATGGTCCTCGGAATGTGAGCGAAGATGGATTATTGCTTGGATATAACGTATTTAGGGGTGCTAAGAAACAGATAAAGCTTAGCGAGTTAGATCGAAGACGACATACGTACATTATTGGAGAAACAGGTACGGGAAAAACGACCTTCTTAGACAATCTAGCCGTACAGGACATGATTGAAGGAAGGGGATTCGCTTTCGTTGATCCGCACGGAGACGTCGTAGAGGAGCTACTCGGAATGGTTCCTAAAGAGAGAACCGAAGACGTTATTTATTTCAATCCAAGCGATATGGATTTTCCATTCGGCTTAAATCTTTTCGATTTTAAGCGTGAAGAGGAAAAAGACTTCCTTATCCAAGAGACGATAAATATTCTTTATTCTCTATACGATCCAAATAGACAAGGCATGATTGGTGCGCGTTTTGAACAAATCTTCAGAAATGCTGCACTGCTTTTGATGTCAGACCCTCAGGGGGGTAGTTTCATAGATATACCAAAAGTGCTCGTTGACAGTGATTTCATGAAATCCAAATTGAAATACGTTAAAGATCAGAATCTTCTAGATTATTGGACAAAAGAGTGGCCAGCTTCTCAGCGATCTAACGATGCAGGTGAGGTAACTAGTTGGGTTGCAAGTAAATTTGGCGCTTTTCTCTCCAATACAATGATGAGGAATATCATCGGCCAAACTAAAAGCTCTTTTGATCTTAGAGAAGTCATGGATCAAAAGAAGATATTGCTCGTGAATCTAAGCAAGGGTCTAACAGGAGAGCTTAATGCCAAATTACTTGGAATGATTTTTGTTATGAAGTTTCAGGCTGCGGCCATGAGTCGAGCTGATACACCAGAAGAAGAAAGAGAAGACTTCTGTCTTTATGTTGATGAGTTTCAGAATTTCTCAACCGATTCATTCGCCTCAATTTTGAGCGAGGCTAGAAAATATCGGCTCAATCTTATTGTCGCTAATCAATACATTGGTCAGCTATCGGATGAAATTAGGGATGCAGTGCTCGGAAATGTTGGAACAGCAATTGCATTCCGCGTCGGTAATGCATCAGCTGAAGTAATGGCAAAATATATGAACCCAGTATTCGACGAGACAGACCTGAGACAGATACCCAACTACAATGTCGCTATTCGAATGCTCATTAATGGAACCCCGACACAACCTTTCAGTATGGAATTACTCCCAAGACTTAGTAACATCAATAAGCAGCTTGCTGTGGCCCTCAAGCAACTTTCCGCAGCTAAGTATGGAAAGCCAAAGGCGCAAGTGGAGGCAGATATCTTCAAACGTCTCGCATCTACTCCTGCGGCACAAACGATTCCAGGACAGGCTCCACCTTCATTTGGACAAACCGGAGCAACTCAAGCGCCTGGTCTCAAGAAGCAAACATCGACATCTTCGTTTTTGGATGAATGGCTTGCAAAGAGAAAAGCGACGACTCAGCCACCTGTATCTCCATCATCAACAGTGCCAGCTCCTGTAGCTCCTGCAGTAGCACCCAAGGAAGAGAAGCTAGCAGCACAACCTCCCCAAGCGCCAGTTAAGGAAGACGGACTTTTTGAGCAAGATGAGACCGTTCATCTGAATAATCCTGCCGATCAATCCCCTAAAGACACTATTTAATTATGGGAAAAACAAGCCCGACACTTCTTTTAAATTTTGTTCAGGCAGGCTTTCCTTCTCCCGGTGAGGAACTTGATACAACTCCTCTCGATACAAATCAATTATTAATACGAAATCCAGCGGCTACTTTTTTTATGAGAGTTACCGGTAGCTCGATGCATGATGCCGGGATTTACGAGGGTGATATCGTTGTTGTCGATAGATCAATTGAACCTCGCAATAATGACGTAGTAGTGGCGGTCCTTAATGAAGCCTATACGCTTAAGCGCTTCGGATTAATTAACAAGGTGCCACATCTTTTTTCTGAGAGTAAAACGCACGGAGAAATAAAGATTACTTCAGATGATGAACTTCGGATATGGGGGGTCGTCACCTTTGTTTTGCGCTCTTTGCGTAAAACTATATAGAATGGGCCTATGGTTGTTTTAATTGATTGTGATAATTTTTTCGCCTCCTGTGAGCGCGTTATGCAACCCCAGTATGCAAAAAGACCAGTTGTAGTGTTATCTAACAATGATGGCTGCGTCATTGCACGTTCTAATGAGGCGAAAGCCGCTGGAGTAGCTATGGGCCAGCCCTATTTTATGTGTAGCGAGCTACTCGAGAAGATTGGGGCGGGTGTTTTTTCGGCCAACTTTCTTCTATACAGACATTTCGCTAAGCGCTTACAGGGTATTTTTCAAACATTACCAGCTCAATCGATAGATATATATTCAATCGACGAATCATTCATCGAGTTTAAAGATGAGCAAATTAGTGACCCCATTTTATGGGGTACAACGCTAAGAAAATTAATACTTGATTGGACGGGAATTCCGGTCAGTATAGGTATAGCCCCATCAAGGGCGCTCGCCAAGGTGGCGACACGCATGGCTAAAAAAAATCCAACTGGTGTTGGGATTTTAAAAAGAGATGATCATCACTCGGAGCTATTCTTGAAGTCCACTGATATAGCCGATGTATGGGGAATCGGGAGAAAGCTGGCTCCAAAATTTAAGATGCTGGGGGTCGTGACTGCCTGGGATCTGACGCAAATAGAACTGAGTAGTCCAATAATGAACATCATCGATAAGCCTATGAAGGAATTGATATTTCAATTAAAGGGGTGGAACGTGGCGCCCCAGGAGACGAAGCTTCGGCAATCGATACGGCGCAGCCGATCTTTCAGCTATAACGTAAATGACAGCGAGGGTATCAGGTCTTCTTTAGTAGACTTTAGCTCTCAAGTAGCCGCAAAATTACGAGATAAGCAGCTGTACACCAATCACCTCAAACTAGCGATATACAAAAAAATACCTCATTCAATAAGAGGGGTGGGTAAATATTACGAGGAAACATTTGATTGGACGAATGATGTATTCATTTTTTCTCAAGTAGCCGAGAGGGCTGCAAAAAAACTCTATGTGGCAGGAGAGAGCTACACGAGAGCAATGGTGTATTGTGATAACTTGAAAATAGATCAGCAACTCAGTATTGAACACGACCATACTGAGGCTCTTAAAAAGAGCAGTCTACTCGATGCGATTTATGAGCTTGAGAGCCTCTATGGAGCCGCAGGGCCGCAGATTGCAACAAAGCTGCTAAGTTCTAAGTGGAAAGGAAAAAAGCAGCTAGAAAGTCCTTACAATCATGCGGCATGGAATAAGCTTCCACCCGTTCAGGCTGGCTAGAAACGTGTTAAAACAGAGGTGATTATTATTCAAAAACATATGGTTGTAAAAAGTGAGCATGCAGTTGTGAAATTACTTATTTCCTCCTATAATATGAGTTAGTAATAACATAGGTGAAGTAGAGGGTATGGTTAAACAAAAAACGGGTGCAGCCAGCTATGATGCTGATCAAATTCAAGTTCTAGAGGGATTAGAGCCTGTTCGAAAACGTCCGGGTATGTACATTGGTAGTACCGGAAGAGAGGGCTTGCATCATCTAATTAAAGAAATTGCCGATAACTCTATCGACGAAGCTATTGCAGGTGAGGCAGATACCGTTACTGTCCGCATGCTTAGTGATGGCGGCATTCGTGTTTCAGATAATGGACGAGGTATTCCTGTTGATACCCACCCGAAGACCGGTAAAAGCACACTCGAAACTGTTCTTACGATTCTTCACGCCGGTGGAAAATTTGGTGGTGGTGGCTATAAAGTATCAAGTGGTCTTCATGGTGTAGGTATTAGCGTAGTTAACGCACTCTCCTCTAAGCTTGTAGCGGAAGTATTCCTGAATGGCGTTCACTACCGTCAAACCTTTGAAAGAGGTGTACCTACAACAGAGCTTGAAAAAGTAGGGAAGGCAACACATCACGGAACTACCATCACCTTTTGGCCTGATAGCGAAATCTTCCAGGTAACCACTTTTGAATATCCTTGGGTTGTCGACTACTTGAGACACCAAGCATATCTCACAAAAGGTGTAAAAACTACTGTATTTGATGAAAAAACAAATGAAAATTATAGTTTTTATTTTGAAGGTGGTATACAAAGTTATGTTCGTCATCTAAATATTGGAAAAGATGTAGTCGGAGATAAAGTTTTCTACGTTGAGAAGCAAATCGAAGATGTAATGGTTGAAGTTTCACTTCAATATAACGATAGCTTCAACGAGACTGTTAAGCCTTTTGCGAATAACGTGTTCAACCCCGATGGAGGAACTCACCTTGTTGGATTCAGAACAGCGCTTACGAGGGTTATTAATGACTATGCTCGAAAAAATGGACTACTAAAAGAAAAGGAAGAGAATTTAACAGGGGAAGACTGCCGTGAAGGGCTTACTGCGGTAATCTTGGTAAAAATTCCTGACCCTCAATTTGAAGGCCAAACCAAGAACAAGCTGGGTAACCCTGAAATTCGTGGCTATGTCGATAAGGTTATGGCTGAGTACTTCTCCTATTACCTTGAAGAAAATCCTGCCGTAGCTAAGGGAATTATCGGGAAAGCGCTGCTTGCTTCCCGAGCTCGAAAAGCTGCTCGCGCCGCTAGAGACAATATCATCCGTAAGGGTGTTCTCGACGGTGCTTCAATGCCTGGTAAACTAGCTGACTGCTCAAGTAAAGACCCTGCAAAATCTGAAATCTACCTCGTAGAAGGTGACTCAGCTGGTGGGTCGGCAAAGAGCGGTCGCGACAGCAAGACACAGGCGATATTGCCACTTAGGGGTAAAGTACTCAATGTTGAACGAGCACGCCTCGATAAGATGCTTGCTAATAATGAAATCGTCAGCCTAATTAAAGCTTTAGGCGTCGGCATTGATGAACAATTCTCCATAGAACGACTCAGATATCACCGTATTATCCTGATGACTGACGCGGACGTTGACGGATCCCACATTAATACGCTTCTATTAACATTCTTTTTCCGCTATATGCGTCCTGTTATTGACGGAGGTTTTCTTTACTTAGCTAAGCCGCCACTCTACCTTTTGAAGAGTAGTGGTGGTAAAAAATACTACGCTTACTCTGATGATCAAAGGGATTCAATCATGGATGGCCTTATAGCTGACCGAAAAGCGAACGGCACTAAAATAGATATTTCTGATGATAGAAAAAAACAAGCTGGAATTTCAGAATTACAGCGCTATAAAGGTCTTGGTGAAATGGATGCCGATCAGTTATGGGAGACAACTATGAACCCAGACAATAGAGTGCTTATTCAGGTAAGGGTTGATGACGCCGAAAAATCTGATGCAATCTTTAATAAGCTGATGGGAGAAGAAGTGTCACTCAGAAAGAGCTTTATTCAATCAAGAGCAAAATTTGTAAAGGATTTGGACGTTTAAGATGGAAGAAAATACAAACGAAGTACCAGAATTAGAAATTATACCAGCAGTGCAGACTCACTCTAAAGAGGTTGAACTCAGTACTATTGAAGATGTCATGGAAGATAGCTATCTTCGCTATTCAATGAGCGTTATTGTTTCTCGAGCACTTCCAGATGTTCGTGATGGACTAAAGCCTGTACACCGAAGAATTCTTTACTCTATGGAGAAAAATGGCTGGAGAGCTGGATCTAAATTTGTAAAAAGTGCACGTATTACCGGTGATGTCATGGGTAAATACCACCCGCATGGTGATTCAGCTATCTATGATTCAATGGTTCGAATGGCGCAGGACTGGTCTATGCGTTATGTGCTTGTTGATGGTCAAGGTAACTTCGGTTCCATGGACGGAGATCCCCCAGCTGCTCAGCGTTATACAGAAGCGCGCATGGCTCGTACTGGTGGAGAGCTATTAACAGATCTAGACAAAGACACTGTTGATTTTAGAGAAAACTATGATGGATCAGAAGTAGAGCCTTCGGTTTTACCCGCTAAACTACCAAACCTTCTTTTGAATGGTCAAATTGGTATTGCGGTTGGTATGGCGACCTCTATACCTCCTCACAACTTAACTGAGATCGCTAATGCAATAATCCTTCTTATAGATAAGCCCGAAGCAACACTCGATGAATTACTTGTGCATGTAAAGGGTCCAGATTTTCCTACCGGAGGTATAATCTTCGGTCAGGATAGTCTCAGAAACGCATATGCAACAGGTAGGGGCGGTATTGTCGTACGCGGTGTGGCCAACATCGAAGAAAGAGAAAAGAAGGGTTCGCACCGAATTATTATTAGTGAAGTACCGTATGGTCTTAATAAGGCAAGCTTACTCGAGAAAATAGCAGAACTAGTTAAAGATAAGAAAATCGTTGGCATCTCTGATCTTAGAGATGAAAGTGCTCGAGGTGCGGTAAAAGTTGTCGTAGATCTTAAGAAGGATGCATATCCTAAAAAGGTCCTCAATCAGCTATATAAGATGACACCACTTCAGTCTTCATTCCACTACAATATGCTGGCACTTATAGATGGTATTCAGCCGCGTATCCTAGGCCTAAGTGATATTCTTCATGAATATATTAAGCATCGACAAGTCGTCGTTCGACGTCGAACAGAGTATGACCTCAAGAAAGCTGAAGCTCGAGCTCACGTTCTTGAAGGTTTAAGCATTGCGCTTGATCATATTGACGAAGTTATTAAGGTTATTAGAGGTAGTGACACTACCGAAGAAGCTCAGAATAACTTAATCGCCAAGTTTAAGCTTTCAGAAATTCAAGCAAAAGCCATCCTTGCGATGCAGCTCCGACAACTTGCTGGACTTGAGCGAAAAAAGATTGAAGATGAGCTCGCAGAACTGCGTAAGTTGATCGCTGAATTAACTGCAATCCTCGGAGACGAGAAGAGAATTCTATCTATTATTAAAGAAGAGTTAACTGAATTAAGAGATAAGTACGGCGACGAGAGAAGAACAAAAGTTATACCGCAAGAGCTTGGGAAATTTAGCGATGAGGAATTAATTCCTGACGAACAAATCGTTGTTACTTTAACTTCAGCAAACTACATCAAGAGAAGTCCGGAAGCAGAATACAAGAAACAGGGCAGAGGTGGTAAGGGTCGCCGAGGTATGGCAACTCGAGAAGAGGACATTATTGAGCACGTTGTTATGGCGAGCACACACGACTATCTCCTATTCTTTACAAATAAAGGCCGCGTGTTTAGGTTAAAGGCTTATGAGGTGCCAACAACTGGCCTCAATGCAAAGGGAATTGCAATCGTTAACTTACTGCAATTACAACCAGAAGAAAAAGTTAGTTCCGTTATTCGGGTTAGCAGAAGTGAAGAGAACGGCTTCTTGCTCATGTGTACTATTCGAGGTGTGGTTAAGAAAACTGCCTACGAGCAATACACGAAAGTTCGTGGCTCTGGTTTAATCGCAATCAATCTTGATGCAGGTGATGAATTAAAGTGGATTCGCTTCAGTAACGGCGACAACGAGGTCGTAATCTCTACTTCCATGGGTCAGGCTATTCGATTCCACGAAAAGGATGTTCGACCAATGGGCCGTGTTTCGAGAGGCGTTAGAGGTATTCGTTTGCGACTTGGAGACAATGTTATCGGCATGGATCTCGTTAAAGATAACTCCAGTATTTTCGTAATTAGCGAATTAGGTTATGGGAAACGAACCAAGGTGTCACAGTTTACTGCTCATGCTCGAGGCGGTGTCGGTATCCGATCGGCTGTCGTAAACAATAAGACAGGAAAACTCATTGGTGTAGCAACACTATCCGAGGAAGCGAACGAAGTGATTATCATTTCAAACCTTGGCCAAACAATTCGCTTAGGACTCAAAGATATACCTGAGCTTGGACGAGCTACGCAAGGAGTAAGAATTATGCGGCTAAATGAAAAAGACAGTGTAGCTTCACTTGCCCTGGTTAGGAATAGCCCTGATGATGAAGAAGAAGAAGATTCAAGTGATGAATCTGAGGAAAAGAAAGCTTAAAAATGAATAAGTACCAGTATCTTATCGCTCCTTTCTTGGGCTGGGTAGTTGCTCAATCGATTAAGTTCGCAGTTAGTTTAAATAAAGATGGTATTCAGTGGGGTGACACAATTCAGTCTGGTGGCATGCCAAGCTCTCATTCAGCGTGTATGGTAGCCCTCACCACCGTCATAGGGGTCCACCAGGGCTTCTCTAGCGCACTATTTGCCCTGAGTGCTGGCATCACTGGCATTATCCTTTATGATGCAATGGGAGTAAGAAGATCAGCCGGACAGCTCACAGAAGCGGTTAAAGAATTATCTAAAAAAACCAGCACTAAACTATCTACGGAATTAACAAATTCAAAAGGGCACGATCCAATTGAGGTTTTTGCAGGCTTTTTGGTAGGTATTGTTATAGGTGTTCTGACTACTGTAATCTTTAAGTAGATTTTCCTACAACGTTTTCTACAAATTTAGTATTGACCGTGTTATCTGAATGGGGTATGCTTACATCTGTTGCTTTTGAGGTACTTGTTTTAAAGTGGCCCCAAAAATAGTTAGAACGTTAAAAATTGAATAGTGAAGCGTCAACGTCAGTTTTTTTTAATGTGTTTTTCTTTATAAAACACTTTTTTGGAGAGTTTGATCCTGGCTCAGGATGAACGCTGGCGGCGTGCCTAATACATGCAAGTCGAGCGGCAGCACGGTCTTCGGACTGGTGGCGAGCGGCGGACGGCAGAGTAACGCGTAGGAACATACCCCAAAGTGAGGGATAACCGCCCGAAAGGGTGGCTAATACCGCATGTGATCTTCGGATTAAAGCTTTATGCGCTTTGGGAATGGCCTGCGTTCGATTAGCTAGTTGGTGAGGTAAAAGCTTACCAAGGCTACGATCGATAACTGGTCTGAGAGGATGATCAGTCTGACTGGAACTGAGACACGGTCCAGACTCCTACGGGAGGCAGCAGTAGGGAATTTTCCACAATGGGCGAAAGCCTGATGGAGCAACGCCGCGTGCAGGATGAAGGCCTTCGGGTCGTAAACTGCTTTTATGTGAGAAGAATATGACGGTAACACATGAATAAGGGTCGGCTAACTACGTGCCAGCAGCCGCGGTCATACGTAGGACCCAAGCGTTATCCGGAATTACTGGGCGTAAAGAGTTGCGTAGGTGGCACTGTAAGTGGAGCGTGAAAGCGTGCGGCTCAACCGCATTACTGCGTTCCAAACTGCAGAGCTTGAGTATGAGAGAGGTAGATGGAATTCCCAGTGTAGGAGTGAAATCCGTAGATATTGGGAGGAACACCGATGGCGTAGGCAGTCTACTGGCTCATTACTGACACTAAGGCACGAAAGCGTGGGGAGCAAACGGGATTAGATACCCCGGTAGTCCACGCCGTAAACTATGGATGCTAGCTGTGACACACATCGACCTGTGTCGTAGCGAAGTTAACGCGTTAAGCATCCCGCCTGGGGAGTACGGTCGCAAGATTAAAACTCAAAGGAATTGACGGGGACCCGCACAAGCGGTGGAGCGTGTTGTTTAATTCGATGGTAAGCGAAGAACCTTACCAAGGCTTGAAATCCCGATAGCAGTTCATCGAAAGAAGAACCTCATTTAGTTGGATCGGTGACAGGTGATGCATGGCCGTCGTCAGCTCGTGTCGTGAGATGTATGGTTAAGTCCATTAACGAGCGCAACCCTTATGTTTAGTTGGATTTTTCTAAACAGACTGCCCTGGCAACAGGGAGGAGGGAGGGGATGACGTCAGGTCAGTATTTCCCTTACGTCTTGGGCTACAAACACGCTACAATGGCCGGTACAAAGGGCAGCGAACCCGCGAGGGGAAGCAAATCTCATCAAAACCGGTCTCAGTTCGGATTGCAGGCTGAAACTCGCCTGCATGAAGCTGGAATCGCTAGTAACGGTAGGTCAGCACACTACCGTGAATACGTTCCCGGGTCTTGTACACACCGCCCGTCAAACCATGAAAGTGGCCAACACCCAAAGTCTGAGCTTTGCCTCAGCCTAAGGTGGGGGACATGATTGGGGTTAAGTCGTAACAAGGTATCCGTACCGGAAGGTGCGGATGGATTACCTCCTTTCTAGGGAGTTTTCAATTCCTGTTATGCGCTTTATGCCATAACAGAGAATGGTCGGTCTGGTAGTAAGATTGAAGTTACTTGCTACTTTCCACCTCTCAAAGGGTGGCAGATAATTTCAAAAATTGTTGACGCTTTACTATTCAGTCTTTAACGCCAGAGGGCGCTTCTGTGAAACACCGGAGGCGCCCTTTTGCTAAGAGAGTACTTTTAAAAGTTATCAAGAGTAGTACACTATTCTTAACAGTTTTCTGCGGTGGCGGTGGATAGCCTCACCTAGTATGAAGCAAAAGCACATACCAAACATGGGGCTATAGCTCAGTTGGTTAGAGCGCGTCACTGATAATGACGAGGTCTCTGGTTCGAGTCCAGATAGCCCCACCAAGAGTGCTGATCATAACGCAAGGCAACTGTTATAATAGAAAAGACTGTTTTTAACAGAGGTGGAATACACGATAGGTCCTTATTTGGGGCAATAGCTCAGCTGGCTAGAGCACCTGCTTTGCAAGCAGGGGGTCCGGGGTTCGAATCCCCGTTGCTCCACCAAACCTAAAACAGAGATAAAATGTTGATTAAATTGCAACGTTATATGCTTTACACTTGAGGGCATAGTTGCTAAGATGTTATAGCCCAAGTCTACGCGATTGTTTGAGACGCTTAAAATGCTTTGATAATCGCGTGAACTTGACTAGAGATATCTTCGGATTGATCTGTGTGCTTGTTTGAAACTTAACAATTTAGCATGAGATACATATACTTTCCAAGATGATATATGTATCTAAGATTAATTAATGACAAACGGCTAAATGGTTATTGGTAGACACCAATAGCTAGTTAGTACCAATGCATAAAAAGTTATTTAAGCGCACACAACGGATGCCTTGACGTAAGATACCGAAGAAGGACGCGATAGGCTGCGATAAGCCACGGGGAGCTGTCTAATAAGCTTTGAACCGTGGATTTCCGAATGGGGGAACCCGGCTAGGGTTATACCTAGTCACTCATATCTGAATATATAGGATATGCAGCGGTAAGCTCCCGAACTGAAACATCTTAGTAGGGAGAGGAAGAGAAAGTAAACAACGATTTCGGTAGTAGTGGCGAGCGAACCCGAAAGAGCCCAAACCTTTTAAATTTTTGCCTGGTAATTTATTGCCGGGTAAATAAGTTGACAGACGAATATTTACAAGGGGTTGTGAGGATCAAATTATCAGGACAGATAACTCAAGTTTCTTGAGATTTCTGTTCTGCAGTACGCACTGTCATTTGTGTACATAAGGTAAAAAATTAGCGAAGCGAGCAGAAGCGGTTGGAACTCCGCGCCATAGACGGTGAGAGCCCGGTAAGCAAAAGGTCGCTAACCTTATATTTGATGGGATATTATTCCCTAGCTCTATGTTTACATAGAGCGACACTCAAGTAGGTCGGAACACGAGAAACTCTGACTGAAGCTGGGACGACCACGTCCCAAGGCTAAATATATCTTACGATCGATAGTGAACTAGTACCGTGAGGGAAAGGCGAAAAGAACCCCGAAAGGGGAGTGAAATAGAACCTGAAATTGTGTGCGTACAAGGAGTCGGAGCCCTTCGGGGTGACGGCGTGCTTTTTGTAGAACGATCCAACGAGTTATTGGTATGTGCGAGCCTAAGATTTATATCGGAGGCGCAGTGAAAGCGAGGCTGAATAGGCCGTATTAGTACATATCAATAGACCCGAAACCAGGTGACCTAACCATGGGCAGGCTGAAGCGTGGGTAAAACTGCGTGAAGGGCCGAACCGTAGCAAATTGCAAAATGCCCGGATGACCTGTGGTTAGCGGTGAAATGCCAATCGAACCTGGAGATAGCTGGTTCTCCTCGAAATAGCTTTAGGGCTAGCGTCATGCTGTAGCAAGTGGGGGTAGAGCTCTGTTTTGGACTGGGGGTCGCAAGATTACCCACCCTTGACAAACTACGAATACCATTTGTGGAATCATGGCAGTTAGAACGTCGGGGCTAAGCTCGGCGCTCGAAAGGGAAACAGCCCAGACCATCATCTAAGGTCCCTAAATCTACGCTCAGTGGGAAACGAGGTGAGATTTCTTAAACAATGAGGATGTTGGCTTAGAAGCAGCCATTCATTTAAAGAGTGCGTAACAGCTCACTCATCAAGAGATCTTGCGCGGAAAATGTAACGGGGCTCAAGCGTAGTACCGAAGATATGGATGTCACATTTATGTGGCGTGGTAGAGGAGCGTTGTTGTCAGCATTGAAGCTGGACTGTGAGGTCTGGTGGAGTGGCAACAAGTGAGAATGTTGGAATGAGTAACCATAAGGCAGGTGAGAATCCTGCCCACCGAAAGAGCGAGGTTTCCTGGGCCATGATAATCATCCCAGGGTTAGTCGGGCCTAAGCCGAGGCGAGTAGCGTAGGCGATGGACAACGGGTTAATATTCCCGTACCGGTTATGTTGTTGTTGGTAGGTGCGCGGCATGATAGTCGGAGCAGTCTAATGGTATGACTGTCTAAGCGTTCAGTCCTTCGGGGCGATGCGCGAATGAGAGTGTCCTTTTAGGACACGATTCCGGTGAGTCAAGCTGACCAGAAAAGCCTATTAACGTATAAGCATAACCGACCGTACCGCAAACCGACACAGGTGCTCAGGTCGAGTAGACCAAGGTGTACGAGAGAACCCTTCTTAAGGAACTCGGCAATACAGCGACCGTAACTTCGGGATAAGGTCTGCCCCGTCACAGTGTTTATTACTGTGACTTGCCAGTTTTCTTTTTGAAAACTCTAATTCGATTTTTGCAAATCGAAAAAAAAGTCCTAGTAAGTTTTATAACTTCTTATCTAGGCAACCGAAGAAATTTGAGAAAAGAGAGCTGAGCCTACGATCACTTTTTAGTAATAAATAGTGTGACGGGGCCGCAGCTAAAGAACCCATGCAACTGTTTACCAAAAACACAGGTCTCTGCTAACACGAAAGTGGATGTATAGGGGCTGACTCCTGCCCGGTGCTGGAAGGTTAAGGGGAGTGCTTCACGGTGCGAACTGAAGCCCCAGTGAACGGCGGCGGTAACTATAACCGTCCTAAGGTAGCGAAATTCCTTGTCAGGTGAATAACTTGCCTGATTAGCGCGGTGACGCGCTAAATTGTAAACCAACTCATAACGGTGAAGCCTTATTTATTCCTAGGAATAAATGGTAATACCGTGGCAACCTATCAATTATGATAGGAGCCGTAACGACTGATCCGAAAGGGGAGGTACATATGAAACAAAATGTACAAGACGTTGGCTCTCACTTACAAGAAATGAAGTCTATGGAATTGGCATGGTATATAACAGGTTTTGTTGATGGAGAAGGCTGCTTTTCGATCTCTTTTACTAAGAGAGAGAAGATGCTGACTGGTCTTGAAATACGTCCAAGTTTTTCAATAGGCCAGAACAAAAAAAGTCTTTCGGTATTGAAAGAAATTCATACCTATTTCGGATGTGGTGCGATTAGATTTAGTAAACATGATCAAATGTACAAATATGAAGTACGTTCGATTGATGATTTACGAAAGAAGATTATCCCGCATTTTAAGAAATATTCATTACGCACGAACAAGTTGCGCGATTTTACTAGTTTCGAACGAATATGTGAACTAATAGCTCAATCAAAACACCTCAATTCTGAGTATTTGAAAGAGATAATAGACATAGCGTATTCAATGAACGAATCAGGTAAACGCAAATATACTAAGCAAGATATCCTACAGATTATCAGAGTGAGATGAATGTATAGTCTGAACTGTAATGAAAATTACAGATAACTAAAAATGAAGTTCTGACCTGCACGAATGGAGTAATGATATGGGTACTGTCTCAAGAAGGGACTCGGTGAAAGTGCATTGGCGGTAAAGATGCCGTCTGTCCGCATCAGGACGAAAAGACCCCGTGCAGCTTTACTACAGTTTGACATTGAGCCGAGCGGCAACATGTGTAGCATAGGTGGGAGACTTTGAAGCCGACGCGCTAGCGTTGGTGGAGTCTTCAGTGAAATACCACCCTTGTTGTCGTTTTGTTCTTACCTGAACCGTTATCCGGTTCGGGGACAGTGTCTGATGGGTAGTTTAACTGGGGCGGTTGCCTCCTAAAGAGTAGCGGAGGCGTTCAAAGGTTGGCTAACTACGGATGGAAATCGTAGTGATAGTGCATACGCATAAGCCAGCTTGACTGTGAGGACAACAATCCAAGCAGGCACGAAAGTGGGAGTAAGTGACCCGTTGTCCATACATTTATGTATATGAACGTGGGATCGACAACGCAAACGGATAAAAGTTACGCCGGGGATAACAGGCTTATAGCGCCCAATAGTTCACATAGACGGCGCTGTTTGGCACCTCGATGTCGGCTCATCTCATCCTGGGGCTGGAGCAGGTCCCAAGGGTCCGGCTGTTCGCCGGTTAAAGAGGTACGTGAGCTGGGTTCAGAACGTCGTGAGACAGTTCGGTTTATATCCGATGTGGACAATAGGAAATGTGAGGGAATCTGTTCCTAGTACGAGAGGACCGGAATGGACGCACCGCTGGTGTACCAATTGTCAGACCTACTGGCATAGTTGGGTAGCTAAGTGCGGTTCAGATAAGCGCTGAAAGCATATTAAGCGCGAAACTGATCCCAAGATTACATTTCCCTATGAGACCCCTGATAGACGATCAGGTTGATAGGTGCAAGGTGTAAGCACAGCAATGTGTTCAGCCGAAGCATACTAATAGGTCCATCGACTTTTTATGCTTCTCATACGAGGAAGTCACGTCTGGCTTCCCATCGTATGAGAGATTTGGTAGCTAACTAGCTATTAGTGTTTGTCATAATCCGTGCAGTTTTTTGTAATCCGTTACATGGACACCGTTAGAAGCCTCTATTTCAGGGGTTTGTATCGGTGCCCATGGCGCTAGGGAAACACCTGTTCCCATGCCGAACACAGCAGTTAAGCCTAGCAGCGGTTACAATACTTGGCCAATCAAAGCCTGGGAAAATAGCACGGTGCCGAATTATATGAGACCCCTCCGAATAGGAGGGGTTTTATCTTTTTAAAAATAAAAATACTAGTAAAATGTGGATAAAATGATGTGATTTTAATAGAGTTATCTTAATTTACAACAATAAAACAGCCGCTAGAGCAGAGTGCTCATACTTAAACAGCTAAAAATATATAAAAAAGCTAAATTTACTACAAGTTATAGGCTTTTTTATAGGTTTCTTTCTATTTAAAATGCATACAAAAATTAATTGCTTTTATCCTTACGTTTATTAATAATGGTATATGAAAACAAAAGTGCTAAAAATAAGACAAAACCGAGTAATCGGAAAGTGGGCTTTCGTAAAAATACGAAAGCCTTTTCTTTTAACCATAAGACTGTTGACACTTTAGCTAAAGCATGTTAATATATAAATATTAAAAGGGTTAAGGCATCTAAGTGCCGAGACCTTTTTTATTTTTAAGTAAGGGAGAATACCATGGCTGGAACAATACAAGGTGGCAAAGCTGCTGCTGCAACAAACAAAGCTAAGTACGGTAGCGATTTTTATGCAAAAATCGGTGCTAAAGGTGGAAAATTAGGTAAAACTGGTGGCTTCGCTGCTAATCGTGAGCTTGCTCGGATTGCTGGAGCTAAAGGTGGCCGAATTAGCCGTCGAACAAAACTAAGTAAGTAATTCTATTTATTTGTTTTAAAAAGAACCCCCTTGTGGGGTTCTTTTTAATGAGATAAAACTTTTTTAGTAACCCTGCATAGAGGTGATCGGGGAACTTTCCAGGTTGTAAGGCAATTAAAGCATTGGTAAACACCGTCATTTCTTTGAATACTGACAACAGAACAGCTTGGGCAGCTTGCACGCTTATGCAGCCAGTCTCGGTATGTATCAAGGCAATCTTGAATATGCTCAAGATCTATGTTTATTGCATACTTTTTACCTAATTTTTTAGCTGCTTGCCAAGCAGAAGCCTCTATCTTGAGTAGCTCAAAGTCATTTTCGTATGTCTTGTGGTCTAGCTGTGCATGAGACACTTCGTGCAGAAGCGACCAAACCCCATGCTCGGCGACATCTTGGTGTGAGGTATAGGTGATTTTTCTCTCGCTCGGAGTCCAGAAAAAGGAATCACCCTGTATAAATGTTATATCTGGATAATCTGTTTTCAATTGGGGTAATATATTGACGATACTATTGTTCATGATGCTGTTTTGCGTAAATAACGCAACCATTGATAACCGCTTGTTCTGGTTGTTTTGCCTCGAAGATGGGAACAATGCTTACTACCGGAGGAGTTAATTTCTCTATATATTTTCTCAGCGGTTGCTCATATTTCTTGAAATGCGAGCCAACACCACCACCAATAATTATTACATCTGGATCAAGCACAGATGTTAAGTTGACGATTCCTACTGCAAACCACTCAGCAATCTCATCCCACACTTTGGGATCATTTATTTCGGATGCTTTTTTACCATATTTCTTTACGATAGCTCTACCGCTAGCAAAGTCTTCCCATGAAACCAGCTTATTGTTATGCTCAAAAAGCATCATCCCACCTTCGCTATCTGCGAAATCTGGATCAATGACGCCATTCGTGATGATGCCCGTGCCAATTCCGGTGCTTATAGTGATATAAAGCACTCTATGAGGCATCATATCAAGACTGTGCGCTTCAGCTAGCCCTGCCAGGTTTGCGTCGTTTTCTACGACTACAGGGCAACCAGCTAACTTTTTAACATCGCGAGCTAACTGTACATTTTTCCAGCTTAGATTACCAAATGCTTCAACATCCCCAACTGGTCGTATAACTTTTCCCGGAGCAGCAACTACAGCACTGGAATAGTGATGGGCAGTAGTCAACAGTACTGCACTTAAGGTCTTTAAGAATTCTTTATATTTTTTTGGGGTAGCGAATTTATCTTCATCTTGAATTTTACCCGTTTCATCAACAGCAGCAACAAGTGTCTTCGTCCCTCCGATATCTATAGCGAGAATCATATACCCTCATTGTATCAAACGGACTGCCCCTCGGTCAGCAGAGTGAGTTTTTTTAAAAACAAAAACCAGCACAAATACTTTAACCTGTGGATAAACACCCCTCAAAAAAGAGGGGTGTTTTGTATTTACAACGTTTTCTTGATGCAGTTGCAGGCATGAGGCAAGTGAAGCATAACCACTAACAGCTTAAATTGGTTGTTTCGTTGTAAATATATCTTCAAAAATAATGCAAAAAAAGCAGGGAAGGCTGCATAAAAATAATGCTTTGTTTCTCTTGTCCGTATCTGTTAGATGCGCTTAACTGTAAGTACGTTTATCACAAACAAAAAAGTAGTGTTTTTAAAACAAAACAAAACAAAACAAAACAAAACAAGTGTAAACGGGTTATAAAACTTTAAAAATAAAAGGTACCACCTACAAACGTGCTCCGACTGAACCCATTCAGTTCAATCTTCTCGCGCACCCCAAAAATCTCTGTTAAAACAGTGGTACGGGTGCTTTTTGTCGTGCTCAGTATTTCTTCGTTCTGCTTAAGCGTGCTTCCATATACGCGTAGCGCACACGCCTATGCGACTACTAGTAACACTATCAACTTCCAGGCTCGTGTCCAACAACCATCTGGAGCAGTGGTATCTGATGGATCCTACTCCATCGTTTTCAAACTGTACGCTGTTTCATCTGGTGGCACGGCACTCTGGACTGAAACAGATACCGTTTCTACCAAGAATGGTTACATGAGTGTTCCACTTGGTGCGGTCACCAGCTTTCCAACCTCTCTCCAGTGGGATCAACAGCTCTACCTTGGCATGACAGTAGGAACCGACAGTGAAATGACCCCTCGTATGCAAGTCAGTTCCGTTCCATTCGCCCAAGCCGCCAGCCAACTCCAGGTCAGTAGTGGTGCCTACAGCAGCACACTCAACCTGACCGCTCCAACCGGAGGAACACAAGTCTTCAAAGTACAAGACCAAGCAGCAGCCGGTACCTTCAACCTGCTTCCCATTGGTACTCCCATCGCTCAAGTAGATAGTTCTAACTACACTGGCATCTACGTCAACAAGACGGGAAGTGGTAATCTCATGGCATTACAACAAGCCGGCTCAACTAAGTTCCAAGTTAGTTCCACTGGTAGTATTACCCTAGGTGACACTGGTGGCACCGGCGGCTTCCTCAACAACGGTAAAACAACCAATGCCACCCTTGCTATGGGTGACCTTGCAACGGGCGCATGGGGAACAACCCCATACACCGCAGCCCAATCGGTAGATGTATATACTTCATTCACCATCGCTCCTACAGCCAATGGTCGAACCTATACCATTCCCACACCAACCTCACCCGTCAATGGACAACTCATCTATGTATCCAATGGGGCTACCTATGGCTCTGGCTTTAGCTTCAGCTTCCTGAACACCGCTCTTGTTAACGCCACCATAAACCCCGGTGCAACAGCAACAATAATTTACTCAACTACCAATGGTTGGCAGTTTGCTGGTGCTGATGGCTCCGCCATCATAAACCAGAACTCAGCCGCACAGTCTGGCTCTAACTTCTGGATTAGTGGTAG
>Ga0208864_1000100_pt1 | contig 26066 bp, 21 predicted proteins | sample CryBogmetaGMA05M_FD_184542 | JGI IMG/M metagenome (GOLD analysis project Ga0208864, IMG submission 184542) | Freshwater microbial communities from Crystal Bog, Wisconsin, USA - MA0.5M (SPAdes) | ecosystem: Environmental > Aquatic > Freshwater > Lake | place: Crystal Bog, Wisconsin, USA...
GCCGTGGCAGGGGGTGCCATCGGGGTTTTTACCGTTGTTTTCGCACTGGCTCCTCAGGCGTGCGCTCGCCAGAATCCCCGCCCTCGAGGACGGGCGTGCCGCTCGTCCGACTCCGCCGCGACAGCCACGCATGAACGCCACGCCCCTAGGCATCTCCGCGATCGCCGTCCACCAGCCGTCGTGGGAGCTTGACAACTCCTGGTTCGGCGAGGCGATGCCCCGGAAGTTCTCGCACCACACCGGCATCGAGTCGCGGGCGATCTCGCTCGACGACGAGGTGACGATGGGAATCGCTGCCGTGCGAAAGCTGCAGCGCGAGACAGGCTGCAACCTCGCCGACTGCCGTGGCATTGTGTTCGTGTCGCCGTCGTTCATTCCAGCCTCGGTGGCCCGTCAGCACCTCGACGCCGCTGGTGCCGCCCGCGAGCGACCGGGCCGGGCCGCTCGCCAACTGGTTCGTGAACTTGGCCTGACCCGCTGCCGCACGATCGGCATCAACTGGTTCTGCTGCGGCTACAGCCGCGCCATGGCGCTTGTCAGTCGCCGCTGGGCGCCGCGGCTTGGCCTGCGTCGCGACGAGTTCGTGCTCGTGGTCGTGGCCACCCGGATCAGCCGGATCACCGACTATGCCAACGTGCAGACGGCGGGCCTGTTTGGCGACATGGCCTCGGCCACGCTGTTGGCCGGGCCCTCGAGCCGGCGGCATCCCGTTCACTTCGAGATCGTCCACGCCGACGCCGAGAAGCAACTGGCTCAGAAGTCGGCGTTCGACTTCCACGTCCGCGACCATGTGCCGGTGCCAGCCCCCGGCGGCGGCACGCGGCACGACGACGACCGACTCGTCTACTCGCTCGACGGCATGGCGATCGCCGAGATCGCGCCCCGGGCGATGTCGGCGGCGGTCGCCAAGGCACTCGGCGAGTCGGGCCTTGCCGGTGGCGACGTCAACTTCGTGGTGCCTCACCAGGCGGGCACGGGGATCGTGCGGTTCACCGGGATGCAACTCGAAGGCCTCGGCGTCCGCGGCGAACTCGTCAACGGGCTCACCCGTCGCACCGGCAATGTCAGTGCCTGCTCCGTGCCCCATGCGCTCAAGGAAACGTGGTCGCGGCTGACGGGCTTGGTCGCCTGCCCGACGGCCGCGGTCGGCAGCCCGGGCCGCCCCGAGGTGCTCCAGGGCTGCGTGCTGCTCCGCTCAACCGCCCTCCACGATCGTCAGGCGACGGTTGCCGCCTGACGCGTGCGCCGGCAGGCCAGCGCGATGGCCACGACGACGGCGATCGCCGCCGTGCCAGGCTCCGGCACGGCCGCGACGCCACCGCTCACGATGCCGGGGGCGGTGTCGTAGTTCCCGGCGTCGTAGAGGTTCGTGCCGAAGAAGTCGGAGGCGTCGAGAATGTCCACCGTGCCGTCGTAGTTGAAGTCGCCCTCCAGCCAGGTCGCGGCCAGGCCCGTGTCGAACTTTCCGAGCGACAGAAAGTTGCTCGCATCTAGGATGTCGACGGACCGGTCGAGGTTGGTATCGCCGGGCGCCGCGTAGGCGAAGGTCATCGAGCCGTCGCCGTTGTCGAGCCAGCCTACTGCCCGCGGGTTGCTCGAGGCCAACTCGGCCGCTGCGGTGCTCGAGGTGATGCCGCTGGTGCCGTTCCACGATCCATCGCCGCGGCCGGCAACGAGGCGGGCCACAAGATCCACGGTCGAAAGCCCGTTCACCACGGTCATGCCGCCGCTGGTGACGTCCACCAATCCGCCGCCGGTGAGGTCCAGGCCGCCCGCGGTTGCCATCACTCTCGCAGCGACGGTTGCCTTCGCGCCCGCCGAGACCCGGAGCGTGGAGGTGGCGACCGCCGCGGGGTCGGTGAGTTCGAGCGTCCCGGCCGACACGACCGTCGGGCCCGTGTAGGTGTTGGCCCCGTCGAAGACGAGCGTGCCGGGGCCGGTCTTCGTGACCGACGAGGCGATCACGATCGTGCGGTAGCCGGCCTGGAACTGCGTCTGGCGGCCCGAACTCACGGGGAGCGTGACCGGCTGAGGAGTGAGCCCGGCCAGAAACTGATTCCAGGCGGCCTGGTTGAACGGCGCCATCGGCACGCCGGCTCCGACCACGGACGAGCGGAAGCCGTAGCTGTTGATCCAGGGCTGCAGGTCGGGGAACGAAACCTCGTTGTCGCCGTTGTAGTCGCCCTGCGTGAAGCTCTTCGACGTGGTGCCGTAGTTGCCCTGCATGACTTGAAAATCGGTGAAGTCCACCACGCCGTTGAGGTCGGCATCGGCCTGGATCGGCAGGGTTGGCACGATCCGGCCGGCGAGTGCGGGATCGGCGACGTAGTTGAGGAAGCCCTCGACGATCTGCACGTCCTTCCAGTCGACGGTGTCGTTGCCGTTCATGTCGAACGTCAGGTTTGCCACGTCGGTCTGCACCTGGCCGCGGACCGTCACCTGGGGTGCGAAGAGCGTCAGGTCGGCGGTCGTCACCTGGTTGTCGCGGTTGAAGTCGACTGGCTTGAAGGCGGTGGCCCCGGCCACGGTGTTGACGGCGTTCTCTCGATACAGGATCTGGGTGGCGGAAAATGTGCCCGACGTCCCGGTCACCGCCACGGTTCGAGACTGGAGGCGGTCGAACACCGTGTTCACCGACCCGAAGGCCGCGGCCCGCTGTGTCCGGTTGACCACCTTCGAGAGCTGGCCCTCGGCGTCGTAGCGATAGATGCCCGGATAGCGGCTCTCCGGCTTGGAGGAGGATGCGTTGGTAAAAAACGCGAAGTAGAGGTCATCGCCCACGGTCGTCAGCGACTGCACCCGTTGCGACGGCATGGTGCCGGACACCTCGAAGAAGTCGAGAAGCTTCGCCGTGGGGACGGCAATCTGCCGGGATGACGTGGTCGTGCCGTTGAAGGTGACGAAGTCGATGCCGCCCGCGTTGCCGGTGCTGCCTCCTCCCGACAGAAAAATCGTGTCGATGCCTCCGGCCGAGCGGACGCCCGGTTCGGCCAACGTGTCATCGGCCGCCAGGATCTGCCTGGCGTTTCCCGACACGGCGCCCACCTTCCACACACCGCCGAAGCCCGGGCTCGAGTCGACGAAATAGAGGCTCTGGCCGTCACCGCTCCAGGCGGGCTGCCGCTGCACGAAACTCGACGAACTCGTCGAGCCCGCCGTGGCCTGCATGTCGGCGAGCGTGACCCGAGTGGTGAGCACGGCGCGGCCGTCCGCGCCGAGCGGCGGCGACTGCAGGTTGTAGGAATACACCCGCCTCGACTGGCTGGGCACCGCCGAGCCGCTGCTGAGCCGCGTCACCTCGCCGTCGGTGATCATCGCCATGCCGTACGCGGGCGTCGAACCGATCGGCTTCGGGTTGAGCAGCAGTCCGCCCGGTGTGGGAGGGGACGCGAGGTTCGGATTGCCGTCGGTGTAAAAAAGCTGCAACTGTGTCTGGCTGAGCATCACCTCGGACGTAGGTGAGGTGCTCACGTCCGAAATTTTTACGATGCCAGGGTTGCCGGGCGCGGACGAGTCGCCGCCGTAGGCGATCAGGAACATCCGGTCCGAGGCTGGGTCGTAGCCGTACGAGCCGAACGTCTTGGCGCCGATCATCGGCCGGGCGTCGAGCACCGTCGTCAGGTTGTCGACCTGGCCGAAGCCCGCCGTGGGAAGCACGGCCAGAACGATCGCCGCGGCGAATCGCGAGAGTCTGTTCCCCGGGCCGCGGAAACCGTCCCGCCACGCGGGCCGAGCCGGGATAACGAGGCGCGTCTTCATGGTGCAACTCCAGACTGGGGCGAAAGGTGAGCGGTTACTGCGCCGGTGCGTCGATGTCAAAAAACTCGGTGTGCGCGTCAACGAACAGCCGATTGTAGCCCCGGGTGCGGATCACGCCGGCGTGCGGATAGACGCGCTTGGCCTCCGTGATCACGTAGCCGTTGGTCGTGCTGCTCCGAAAGCCGCTCAGGTGCGGGTTGAGCGAGAAGTTGTCCCAGACCCATTGCTCCGTCTTGGGCGACTCGATCTTCGAAGGCGGAATCACGTGCCTGTCATTCGGCGTCCAGTTCGAAGGCTGCAGCGAGACGCTGAAGGCGTAGGTGTTGCCCACGGCCCGGAACGAGTCGGGCTGGCCGGGGCAGACCCAGCCCGCACCCCGGTCCATGAAGCCGGCGCCGCCGTAGTCGGTGTAGTCGAGATCAGGCACGCTGTCGTAGCGGTAGCGGTAGTCATAGGCGAGCACCGCCTGGAGGCCGAACTTCTCCGGAAAGGCGCTCGGGTCGTTGGCCGTCTTGAGGCCGGGCTGCATTCGGTAGCCGTGGGCACCCGTGCGTGTCCCGCCTAGAAACTCCTTGTCGGGGTAGCCGCGCTTCGCGTCGCGAAACGTATGGGTCGCCAGGCCAATCTGCCGCAGGTTGTTGTTACACGACGTGGAGCGGGCTAACTCGCGGACGCCCTGCAGGGCCGGCAGCAACAGGCCGATGAGCGTGGCGATGATCGCGATCACGACCAAAAGCTCTACGAGCGTGAAGCCCCGGAACGCTCGAGGGGAGAAGCTCGGATGCCAGCAGATTGCCTTTCGTCGGACTGATCTCGCGACGATGGCGAAGTGGAGCGACACGAAGCGACAAGCCTCTACAGAACAGCCGAGAGCGTCAGCATGACGGAATCGTCGTCGAACCGAGAGTGATCAAAAATACATTATTTTCACTCCGCTTGCTTTGGCAACCGTTGGGCATGTCAGGGCGTCTCGCCGCCGTCGCCCCCCGGCCAGCGCGCCCGATTCGTCCCAGCGGCGCGCCCGATTCGTCCCAGAAAACCCGATTCGTCCCTACCCATGCCCGATTCGTCACATTTTTCGGAATGACTCTGGAAATGTTGTCGCGAAAGGGTATCAAACGCCGGAAGGACCTCGCCTCTCCCATTTCCCATCCAGCCAGCATTTCGGAGGATGCCCATGTCTCGTAGGTGTGCCATGAACGGCCGTTCTGTGGTCGGTGCCGCGATCGCCGTGGCGGCTCTGTGCTCGTGTGTCCCCGTGGTCTGCGACGCCGCTCCGGTCTCGCCCGGCAACGTCGTCGTGTTCCGTGCTGGTTCGGGCTCCAACGCGCTGGGAACCACCGGCAACAACGTGTTCCTCGACGAATACACCACGGCTGGGTCGCTTGTGCAGTCGATCGCGATCAACAGCACGGGCACGGGCACAAAACTCGTCGTCGCCGGCAACTCCACGGCCGAGGGTGGCCTGGCGATCTCCCCGGACGGCCAGTGGATTGGGTTCGCCGGCTACAACTCCGGCACGGGGGCGGCGTCAAGTTTGTCGAGCTCCACGAGCGGGTCTGTGCCTCGCGTTGCGGGTCTTCTTAACACCACGACGGGAAGCTACTCGCTGACCGTGATGGGCACATGGTTCAGCGGCAACAGTCCGCGGTCTGCGGTCTCGACGGACGGCAACAAGATCTTTGCGTCGGGAGCAGGCAACGGCCTCGTCTATGGCACGGCTGATGGATCCGCGACGTTTCAGTCGATCTCGGGAACTTTGGCCACGAACTTGCGTTGGCTGAATGCCTACGGTACCAGCGCGTCCGGCACCAGTCTGTTCGTTTCGGCGGCTACGAGCACGTGGCCGACCGTGGGCGTGTATGGAGGAAACCCGCTCGTGACCGCCACAGCGACCTCGCTCACGGCCCAGCCCGACATCCCGAACCAGGGAGGCACTCCAGTGACGAGCCGGTATGGCTTTGTGTATCTCGATACCAATCCCTCGATCCCGGGGCTCGACACGATGTATGTCGCCGATGACTCGCTCACAGACGGCGGCATCGTCAAGTATCTGCTCGCCGCGAGCGGCACCTGGAACAAGTCGGGGCAACTCTCCGGCAGCAGGGTCAATCCCACCAGCAACTTCCGGGGCCTGACGGGATCCTTCAATGGTACAGACGTCACCCTCTTTGGCACGGTGCTCTCAACCGGCTCCAGTGGCGGTGGGACATCGCAGCTGTTCAGTTACCTCGATGCGAACGCCGCGACGAGCACCCTCACGGGCACCACGTCGAGCCTGACGACCCTCGCCACGGCGGGCTCGAATCAGGTATTTCGCGGCGTCGTGATGGTGGTGCCGGAGCCGAGCGCGATCGCGCTTGTGGGCGCAGGTGCCTGCGGTGCTGTGGCGGTCTGGCGTGGTCGGAATCGCCGGCGGACGTCTCTGTGAGGTGAAAGGATGGATCCGATGAAGAAGCGAAGTGGTGGAATCCTCTCCCGATTCGCCGCGGTCGCCTGCATGGCGACCGTGGCAGGCGTGGCCGGAGCGGCCCCGTTCACGCCGGGGACCGTCGTGGTCTCGCAGTTTGGTAACGGCGTCACGGCGTCAGGCACCGTGCCGATTACGCTCCGCGAGTTCACCACCAGCGGCAGTGCGACAGGTGTGGAGGTGGCCCTGCCGGCGGCTGACGCGGGGGCGAACAAGGCGATCGTTGGTCCAATCTCGAATACGGGGATCGGGCTTCTCAAGCGGTCGGTCGATCAGCGGTTTCTGACGATCATTGGCTACGGAACCAATGCGACGGCCAGCCGCACGATCGCGAGGGTCGACACGCTCGGCAGTGTCGATTCGACCACGCAGTTCAGTGCGGCAGGCACGTCGCCGAGATCGGCGATCACCACCACGGGTTCCGACCTGTGGTGGAGCGGCGACACCGGCAGCGGCTCCACGGGCGGCATCCGTTACACGACACTGGGAAGCACGAGCAGCGGCGTGGCGCTGGCGCAGGGCGTGGGCGGGAGCGGGACGAACTCGAGCGGCCAGTATCCCGTGCCCTACAACTCTCGCGTGATTGGAATCTTCAACGACCAACTCTATGGCTCGGCGGCCGTGGCGGTGGGGCCAAGCGGCACCGCCAGCTACAGTTTCCGAGGCGTGTTCAACGTCGGCACTGGGATTCCAACCACGGCCAACCAGTACGGTGCGACCATCGTCGGCGGCGGCACGAGCAACGCCGGGCTCCTTGACAGCCCGTGGGAGTTTTTCTTCGCGGGTCCGTCCACGATCTATGTCGCCGACGACGACACGGCAGCCCCGGTGACGGGCGGCCTGCAGAAGTGGCTCTTCAGCAGCGGTTCGTGGTCGAAGGTCTGGACCGCGATGCCGTCCGGGGCCACCGGCATGCGGGGGCTGACGGGTCTGGTGACCGGCAGTTCGGTGCAACTCTACGGGATCACGGCGGTATCGACCGGGACAGGCGCGAATGATCTCGTGGCCCTGTCTGACACGCTCGACGGGACGTCCGCCCCGTCGTTCTCGACGCTTGCCACGGCGCCGCTCAACTGCGTGTTTCGAGGTGTGGCGCTCGCGCCGGTGCCGGAGCCGTCGAGCGTGGTGCTCGGGCTGTTTGGTGTGGGCGCGCTCGCGGCAGTCGTGCGTCGCCGGGGCCGGAAGGGCGCGACGGGGTAAGCCGTGGCGACGCAGAGCGTGGAATGCACAGGTTGAAAACCTGTGCTACGTGGGCGGGATCGCGGCACAGGTTGAAAACCTGTGCTACGTGATGCCGAAGTAGCACAGGTTTTCAACCTGTGTCTTATTTGCCGCAGGTTGCAAACCTGCGTTTCCTCCGCCGCCGGAACCCGAGCGGCTCTGCCTACAGCCCCGGGATCACCGGCGGCCGTACCCGCCGCTTTGTTTCCTCGAGACTCGTCAAGAATGCCGTCAGGTCGGCGAGGTCTTGCTTGTTGAGCCCGAGCGGCTTGATGAGTGGTGACTTCACCGGAAACCGTGGGTCATCGGCCTGGTTCTCCCTGCGGACAGGCTTCGGCATGCCGGCGTTGTAGAGCGTCAGGGCCACCTGGAGTTCGAAGAGCCCGTTGTGCATCAGCGGCAGCGTGGCTGTGGCGTCGCGGAGGCTCGGCGTGCGAAACTTTCCGGTGTCGGCCGGGTCGTTCGTGATTCGGCCGCGGCCGATGTCCTCGAAGGGCCGGCCATAGTTGGAGAGCCCGAGGTCGTGGAAGCCGCCGTCGGAGAAGGCGGGGCCGTTGTGGCAGTTGATGCAGCGGGCCTCGCGCCGGAAGAGGTCCATGCCGAGAAGGGCCTCGTCGGTGAGCGCGGCAGCACCGCCCTTCATGAAGCTGTCGAACCTCGACGTGCCCCCCACCACCGTCCGCTCGAAGCAGGCGAGCGCCTGAGCGGCAAGGTCGATCGACACAGGCTCCCCGCCAAAGGCCTTCTGCCAGAGTTCCTGGTAGCCGGGCTCGTTTTCCAGCAACGCCACGATGTGCTCGGGGCCCGATCGCATCTCGTCGGGATTCAGGAGCACCTGCCGGGCCTGGTCTTCGAGCGACTCGGCGCGGCCGTCCCAGAAGAGCTGCTGCTGAAACGCCGTGTTGCGGATGGTGGGGGAGTTGCGGGCGAGTTGCTTGCGTGAATGGCCAAAGCTCGTGGTGCGGCCGTCGGCCCAGCCGAGATCGGGATCGTGGCACGACGCACAAGCGATCTGGCCGCTGCCCGAGAGGCGGGGATCGAAGAAGAGCGTCTTGCCGAGCGTCTCCTTCTCGGTGGTGTGCGGGTTGTCGGCCGGATGCTCCACCTCGGGAAGCAGGCCGATCTCCTTCCACTTCACGTCGGGATCGACGTGCGGCGCGGGCCAGGTGGAGGGGTCTTCCGCATACACGCGGCGGAGTTCGGCGGCGCGGGCCTTTCGCTCCTCGGCCGTCCGCTCGGGGCGAGGAGCAAGGCGTTCGGGCGGCTGCTCGGCCATAGCCGAGGCGCACCACCCAGCGGCCGTGACGAGCAATACGACGAAACCAGAAATGCGACCACGCATATGTGAATACCTTGCGTTTGAACTGCCACGATCGTAGCAAATCGGCCAGTGGCCTACAGTTCCCGCGTGAGCACCTCTTCGGGCGTCCAGCCGGCCTCCCGCAACTCGCGGATCGCCAGGCCGCCGGTCCGCTTGGCAAGCCGGTGGCCCGAGGCATCACAGACGAGCGGCGCGTGGCAGAAGGCAGGGGGCGTCCAGCCCAGGGCCTCGTAGAGCAGGATCTGGCGGGCCGTGCTCGTGAGCAGGTCGGCGCCGCGGACCACCTCCGCGATCTCCATCGCATGGTCGTCGGCCACCACGGCGAGTTCGTAGGCGGCGAGGTCGTCGCGTCGCCAGACCACGAAGTCGCCGAAGTCGACGCCGGCCGTGCGGCAGACGGTGCCCTGCAGGGCGTCGTGAAACTCGATGGTGCGTCCGTCAGGCACGCGGAACCGCCACGGCACGCCGCCGGGCGCGGCAGCCCGCTCGCGGTGCGCTGGTCGCAGGGCCGGCGGGAAGATTGGCTCGCAAACCCTCTCGCTCGCGGTCTGGGCTTCCTGCGCCGCCGGTGAAACCGGATCGTGAGGGGCGTTGGCAGCTTCTTCGACGTCGCGGCGGGAATGCGGGCTCGGGTAGATCGCCCCGGCGGCCTCGAGGCGGCGCCACACCTCCAGAAACCAGGCAGCCCGTTCGCTCTGCACGTAGGGGGTGTGAGGGCCGCCCACGTCGGGGCCCTCGGTCCATTCGAGGCCGAGCCAGCGGAGGTCTTCGAGCGCGGCGGCGGTGAACTCGGGCCGGCAGCGAGGGCCGTCAAGGTCTTCGATGCGAAGCACGAGTCCGGCCCCGCGGGCCCGATCGGCGGCGATGGCGAACGTTCGCGCATGCCCCGCGTGGAGATATCCGGTGGGTGTCGGGGCGATGCGTCCCCGGCGTCCCACGCCTACAGCAGCCACCAGGCGCCGGTCGCGAGCACGTAGGCTCCGAGGGCAAGGTTCGTGGTGGCGTGGACGGTAATCGCGTCGATGGGCTGGCGGGTTTTCCAACACACCCACGTCACCGCGAAGAACCAGACCACAGCCGCCACGGCCTCGGCTGGATGGCTCCCCACGGCGTAGAGGGCGCAGGTCGCGAGCACGGAGCCCGTCACCGCGCCAAAGGGCACGTACCAAAAGCTCTCGCGAATCACGAACCGCAGGAGGAACCCGCGAAGGAAGAGTTCCTCCACGATCGGCACCACCACCACGAGCCCGAGGCCGCGGAGCAGGAGGTAGGCCCAGAGCGAGTCCTTGTCGGCCCCGTAGAACTCGACGGGGTCGAAGCCCACCCGGCCAGTGTCTCCGGAGATCCACTTCCCGTCGCGTTGGAGCACCGACAGCCACACCCACGGTACCACGAGCAGGATTCCGAGGATGGGAGGCCACCAACTTGCCTTGCCGAGCCAGGCCCGGATTGAGGGCCAGACTCGCCAGACCAGCAGAAGCGTCACCGCCACCCGGATCGCGTAGAGCACGGGGTAGAGGTCGTAGGTGATGCCCAGTGCGGCGGCGAGGCCCTTGCCCTCTCGGGAGGGCTCGATCAGTCCCAGCCCGAGGAACACGATCATCGGGGTCAGGCAGGCGCCCCAGGGATCAGACGGGCCGTGATCGACCGGGGCAGGCTTTTGGGTGGCAGCGGTTGGAGTGGCAGCGGGGGCGTCGGTCATGGGGTTTGTTGTCAGCCAGGTGGTCCCGATCGGGAAACTCCGGCCGAAAACTCGCCGTCTGTCCCGTTTTTCCAGGCGCGAGTATATTCCCTTTGTTGTGTTTCCAAGGGCCGCCCGCCCGAGTTCCGCAAACCCAGCCCCTGGGCGGCCCATTCCCTCCGTTTTTCCCCGTAGAACGTGTATTCATGGACCTGACCAAGCTCCGCAACATGGGCATCTCGGCCCACATCGACTCCGGCAAGACCACGCTCTCGGAGCGGATCCTGTATTACGCCGGCCGCATTCACCGTATCCAGGAAGTGAAGGGCGGCGGCGACGGGGCGACCATGGACTACATGGATCTCGAGCGTGAGCGCGGGATCACGATCACCTCGGCCGCCACGAGCGTGCAGTGGGGCGACTGCGCGATCAACCTCATCGACACCCCGGGCCACGTCGATTTTACCGTCGAGGTGGAGCGCAGCCTCCGCGTGCTCGACGGCGCCATCTTGGTGCTGTGCAGTGTGGGCGGCGTGCAGAGCCAGTCGATGACGGTGGACCGCCAGATGAAGCGGTACAAGGTGCCGCGGCTCGCGTTCGTCAACAAGATGGACCGCACCGGCGCCAACTACGAGCGCGTGGTGGGGCAGCTCCGCGACAAGCTCGGCTGCGATGCGATCCCGATGCAGATTCCGATCGGCAAGGAAGACAAGCTCCAGGGCGTGATCGACCTCGTCGCCATGAAGGCCGCCTATTTCGACGGCGACAACGGCGAAACCGTCCGCATGGAGGAGATCCCGGCCGACTACAAGGAGAAGGCGGCCACGGCCCGGCAGCAGATGCTCGAGGGCCTGTCGATGTACTCCGACACCCTCATGGAGAAGATGCTCTCCGAGGAGCCGATCAGCGACGACGAGATCCACGCCGTCGTGAAGGCGGCGGTTCACAACCAGAGCATCACTCCAGTGTTCTGCGGCTCGGCCTACAAGAACAAGGGCGTGCAGTTGCTGCTCGACGCCGTTGTGCGCTATCTGCCCAACCCGCTCGAGCGGAAGGTGACGGCCAAGAACTGGTCCAAACCCGACGAGAGGTTCGACCTCGAGCCCGATCCGAAGAAGCCGCTCGTGGCGATGGCCTTCAAGATCGTCGACGACCCCTTCGGTCAGCTCACGTTCATGCGGCTCTATCAGGGCACGCTCACCAAGGGCGAGGCCTACATCAACCAGCGCACGAGCCAGAAGCAGCGGTTCAGCCGCATCGTGCGGATGCATGCCGACAAGCGTGAGGAGATCGACACGGCCGAGGCCGGCGACATCGTGGCCGTGATGGGCGTTGATGCGGCGAGCGGCGACACCTACTCCGCCGATGCGAAGTACTGCACGCTCGAAAACATGTTCGTGCCCGAGCCGGTGATCAAGATGGCGATCACGCCCACCAACCGCGAAGGTCTCGACAAGCTCGGCAAGGCCCTGCAGCGGTTCACCCGCGAGGATCCCACGTTCCGCGTCGCCACCGACGAGGAAACGGGTGAGACGCTGATCGCGGGCATGGGGGAGTTGCATCTCGACATCTACGTCGAGCGGATCAAGCGCGAATACAAGGTCGAGGTCGAGGTGGGTGCGCCGAAGGTGAGCTACCGCGAGGCGCCCACCCGCGGCACGCCCTACGACTACAAGCACAAGAAGCAGACGGGCGGCTCGGGCCAGTATGCCCATATCATCGGGCACCTGGAGCCGCTGCCGGAGGAGTCGACCGACAACTTCATCTTCGAGGATGCCGTCGTGGGCGGCCGCGTGCCCCGCGAATACATCCCGTCGGTGGAAAAGGGTTTCCGCGCCGTGCTCAACAAGGGGCCGATCGCCGGCTTCCCGATCGTGGGCGTGAAGGCCACGCTGGAAGACGGCTCGTATCACGACGTCGACTCCAGCGACATGGCCTTCCAGACGTGCGCCCGGGCGGGCTTCCGCGAGGCCTTCCTGGCCACGAAGCCAGTGCTGCTCGAGCCGATCATGAAGATGGAGGTGGAGGTGCCCGCCGACTTCCAGGGTCCGGTGACGGGCGAGCTCAACAAGCGTCGCGGCCTGATCATCTCGACGGAGACCGTGGGCAACGCCTCCACGATCATCGCCGAGGTTCCGCTGGCCGAGACCTTCGGCTACTCGACCGACCTGCGCAGCATGACGCAGGGCCAGGGCGTGTTCACGATGGAGTTTGCGAAGTACCGGCCGACGCCGGGCAACATCCAGAAGGAAATCGTGGAAGAGCGGAAGAAGGCGGAACTGGCGGCCGCCAAGTAGCACAGGCCCACGTAGCACAGGTTTCCAACCTGTGTGCCTACGTAGCACAGGTTTCCAACCTGTGTGCTGAGTAGCCGCAGGTTGGTAACCTGCGGTGCATCCCACCCCGGGCCGCTGCCTGTGCAGGTTGCCAACCTGCACCTACGACGTAGCACAGGTTTCCAACCTGTGTTCTGAGTAGCCGCAGGTTGGTAACCTGAGGTGCCTCAATCCCCAGCTTGCTTCGGGTGCAGGTTGCCAACCTGCACCTACGAATGCACAGGTTGAAAACCTGTGCTACTGGAAGACCGATGCCACTGGCTGGCTCGCGGGGCTCGTGGCCGTTACGCTGCGAGTATGGCTCTCTACGGCGTCATCTTCCTGCTGCTCACAGCCCTTCCGGCGGCTGCCGGCGACGAACCATCGGCCCCGGGCCGCCCCACGATGCAGCAGTTGCCATCAGCCGCGTCGCTGGAGGCTCCGCCGACGGCCCGTGAACTGGTCGATGCCCGGGCGGAGTTTGAGCGTCGCTATCCGGGCATTCTCGCCCGCGGGCGGACCACGGCAGGGGCCACGGTGATCGCCGATGTGTTGATTGAGGCGGCTGCCTCCGAGGAGGATCGCGACGTCAAGTGGCTAATGCTTGCGGAGGCCCGGCGGATGGCGGTGGCCTCAGGCAACGCCGCATCGCTCGACCGGGCGATCGTGCTCGCGTCGGCTACATACGACTTCGATGCCGACGAGGAGGAATACCGGTCGCTCAAGGAGATCCCGGTGCGGCTGCTGGCTCCGCAGCGGGCCGCCTCGTTTGCGGAGGTGGCGGAGAAGGTGGCGGGGCGTGCGGAGAGTGACGGCCGCCGCCACCTCGCGATCATGTCGCTGAATCTCGCCGTGCGCGGGTGGCAGCGTGCGGGGGCGATCGACGCGGCGCGGAAGGCAGCGGTCCGCCACGACGAGTTGATCGTAGGGCCGTGACGGTGCCCGCCCTTCAACTGGTAGCCCAGATTTCCCCGTAGCACAGGTTGGTAACCTGTGCCGAGTCAGCGCCGGCCGCGAGGCTGGGGGCGGTTGGTTGCGTGATGGGGCGGGTTTTGGCCGCGTCCCACGCCTTACGGCGTTGGGCTTTTACGTGAGGCGGTTATGAGGAGCGGGCCCACGCGACCATTTCGGCGATGCCCTCCCGCGTCGTCTGCGGGTGGCGGAAGCCCGCCGCGAGGAGCTTGTCGCACGGGAAGATCGTCGTTTCGCGGATGGCCCGGAGCCTAGCCGACGTGAGCGGGAAGTCGCTGCCCGAGAGTGCCTCAATCACGTCGCCGAGCGGGGCCACCGCCGCTGCCAGCCACGCTGGAATCCGCCGGGGCGGCGGAGCGTGGCCGAGGTCGGCGATCATAGCGGCAAGTTCGGCCAGCGTGAGCGTGTTGGCGTCCGACACGTTGAACACATGGCAGCCGGGCTCCGGCTTCTCGGCCGCGAAGGCGATGGCGGCGCAGAGGTTCGTCCGCGACACCACCGACTTCCGCGTTTCACCGCGGCCGATGAGGCAGGGCTTGCCGGCGAGGATCTGCCGCACGAACGCTGCGAGATTGGCCTCGTTGCCGGGGCCGTACACAGGCGCTGGCCGGAGGATCACGGCCGTGCGGCGGGCATCGGCCGCGGCCCACTCGCACACCGCCGCCTCCGCCTCCGCCTTGGAGCGGCCGTAGGGCGAGGCGTGTTCGGTGGGCGAGTCTTCGTGCATCGGGCCGGAGCCAGGAGCCACGGCCTTGATCGAACTGAGGAACACGAATCGTGAAACACCCTGTCTGGCGGCCCACTCGAGCCACTCCCGGGTGCCTCCCACGTTCACTGTCTCGAAGTCGGCCACGTCCGCGGGCGTCGGCCGCGGCACGTGCTGCTTCACCTCGAGGTGCACGATCGCATCAGCGGGCTGCGAACTGCGGCCCTGGAGCACGTCGGTTCGCGTCGCTCCCCGCCACCGCTCAGGCAAGGCTTCGGGGACGGATCGGCCGGTCGCGAGGCCGCCTATTCCGCGGCCGTGCAGGAAGGCGAGCAGGCCCTGTCCTACGAATCCCCTCGCGCCAGTGACGAGCAGATTCATCGTGCGGCCGCCGTCACGTCACTGGTAGTAGTGCGAGTAGTTCATGTACGTCGCACGATGGCCGGTGGCACGGATCGACTCGTCAACCTGCCGGCCGGTGGTGTCCCGTCCGATCTGCTGAACTTGGTTTTGCAGTTTGGACATCTGCCGGCGCTGCGCGAGTTGCTCGACCTGCTGTTGCTGCTGCTGCAGTTGGGGTTGAATCTGCTGCTGGTAAATGTTCTGAGCTTGGAGTGGGTTTGTGCCCATTTGCTGCAACTGTTGGTAAGGGCTAACCGCGGGGCGTCGATAAGTGCTGTTGGAGAACGGGAGTTGGCCACCGGCATTTCCGCCGCCCGCTCGGCCAGCGGAGAAGGCCGACCGAGCGGGTTGGGCCTGAGCCTCCGCGCCCGCAAAGGCCAGAATCGCGAACGATCCCAGGGCGATGACGCATGTCGAAGTCGTAAAGCGGATGGGAAACGTGCTCATGACTAGCTTGCCTTGCATTGTTTTCGACACCAAAGTCTCGGACGGATTCTACCAGTTCGTGCTCAGTTGCCGCTCGTCTTGGGCATCGCCGCCTCATACTGCCCGATCACCTGATCCATGAGGCCCTTGATCGCAGCCTTCACCAGCGGCTTGTCGTGGATCCAGGCGGCCACATCCTCGCCGTGCGTCCCGTAGGCGTCACGCAGCCAGGTCGGGGCGTCCGTCAGCAACCAGGCCCGGAACAGCATCCACTGCGGGTTGTGCTCGCCATAGACCTCGCGAGCCACCCAGCAGAAGGTGTTGGGGTTGAAGCCGAACGGGAACCGGTTGATCTGCTGCACGAGGCTCGTGCCGAGCAGCGTGAAGCCGAAGATCCGCTCGAAGGGGGCCGTGATCTTGCCGATGATCGAGTCGAAGGCGATCCACTGGTCCTGAGCGATAAACACGCGGTCGCCGGGGAGCAGTTGGTAGTTGGTGGCCGTCGAGCCACCCTTCATGATTGCATCGATATCGACCGGGAGCACCTGGTCGCAGCCTACGCCCGACGGAGCCGGCCTCGCGATCCAGATGTCCTTGCTGGAGAGCCGGGAGAGGCCGCTGATCTGGGAGACCGCATCGAGCACGGTCTCATTACCCGTCACGGGGAACCTGGCGATGTTGTCGCCGAAGCCCGCCCCCTCGGTCACCACGTAGTAGACCTTGGAGTTGTAGGCAAACACGTCGATGCTCACGAGCGGTGCGTCGAGGAACTGGCCGAGGTGCTTCTCGATCGCAACCTTCGCTTCTTCGAGCGTCAGGCCGGTCACAAACACGCTGCCATAGGTTCCTAGATTGATCGTGCCATCGGGGCCCACGAGGTGCTCGCCGGCGATCTGCTGCTGGCCGGCGGCCTGGGCAAGCGTGAGCGACACCTGCGGCTCCTTGAGCACCCGCTTGAGGTGCTTGAAGACGGCGTCTTGTGCCTCTTCCAGCGAGGCATTGCCCACCATCACCTTGCCGTAGGAAGGGCCGAGGTCGAGCATGCCGCCCGGCTCCACCACGTAGAGGCCATTGATTGGCTGCTCAAGGAGCGTCCCCTCCACGATCACCTGGAGGGTGTCGAACGACTGAATCTTGAACGGCGGCTTGGGCACCACCCGGAGGGCGTCGATCAGCAGGATGTCTGGGGGTTCGATCACGTAGGCCGGCAGCGTCACCTTGGCGAGTTCCTTCGCCGGCATCCGGCCCGGCTCGGGCGGGCACTGGGCGTCGAGCATCACCTGCTGGGTGGTATTCCGCTGCGGGCGACCGTAGATGTTGCAACCGGTCAGCTGGAGGAGCATCGCGGCCACGGCCAGCGACCGGGCGACTGGGCCGGTCAGAAACCGCCTGTCGCGACGGGCCGGCACCTGCGGCAGGGTGTTGTTTCCGCAGGATTCATGAGTCTTGATCCGAGCCATGGCAAACTCCTTACGACCGGTATGGTCACTCCGGTCGTTTTTATCGGCACGGTCACCCGGCAAACTTTGCCCTTCCTTCCGACGGGGCAAAAAATCCGGGGTAGGGTTTTCTCCGGGAAACGCTCCGATCGCGGGAAAAGGGCCGCGTTGGGAGATAGACTTTCAGAGTATTTGTTTCCAGATTTCCTGGCTCGTGCCGCGACCTGCGTCACCGACGGGAACGGAGTTCGCGCGTTGCCCGTCATGCCCATCTTGCCCAAGCAGCGAGACCAGTTTCCGGCCGACCTCTTTGAAGGCGATCCGGAGGTCCAACTGGCGTCAGGGACGGCCGCGTGGATCGCCTTCTACACGCTGGCTCGCCGCGAGAAAGATCTCATGCGGCGGCTGGTGTCGCTGGGCATTCCGTTCTACTCGCCGCTCGTCAGCCGTAGGCTTCCATCTGCGGGTGGCCGAGTTCGCACCTCCTGGATGCCGCTCTTCCCAAGCTACGTGTTTTCACTCGTCGATGACGACCAGCGTCGTGCGGCGCTTGCCACCAACACGATCTCCCGCTGGCTTTCCGTTCCCGACCAGCGAATGCTTGATGACGACCTCCGCAGCATCAAGCGGCTCATCGACAGCGAAATGCCGCTTACCCCGGAAGCACGACTCGAGCAGGGTCAGCCTGTTCGGGTGCGAAGCGGTCCCCTGCGGGGCATGGAAGGCACGGTGGTGGGCCGGAAGGGTGAGCAGCGGCTTGTGGTCGCCGTGCGATTTCTGAATCAGGGTGCCTCGATCGAACTGGAAGACGTTGATCTGGAGCGGCTGTGATGCCGGGCATGAACGCCACATGAATTTTCCAAATTCGAAGTCGCCGATTACGTTCCGCCGCATCAATCGGCGAGTGATTCGGCTTACTCTCGTGCACGCCCTGCTTTTCGCAGCGGCCTATTTCCTGGCGTGGTTCACAAGAAATGATTTCTCGATACAAGAGTCGTGGCTCGGAGTCTATCTGAGCACGGTCGTCGGCGTCGTGCTTGTGAAGGCGGCGATCTTTTATCTCGCGGGTCTTTGCCACGTGTCGTGGGGGCGAGTGGCGTTTGGAGACCTCACGAGCCTCGTGTGGGCGAGCACGCTGGCGATGCTGGTGTTCGCCGCCACCGACAGCTTGGTGCTCTCGACCGGCTGGATAGGCGTTCCTCGGGTTCGCCGCAGCGTCATCCTGCTCGACTGGGGTGCCACGATCATGCTCGTGGGAGGCATGCGAATGCTCTGGCGCAGCATTCGCGAGGAACTCAAGCCGCTCTGGTCGAGTGAGGATGTCACCACCGCGATCATCGTGGGCGCCAATGCGTCTGGCGAAATGATCGCCCGCAGTCTCTCGTCCGGCTCCAGCAACCCTTACATGATCGCGGGGTTTCTCGACGACGATCCCGAGCTGAAGCATTCACGAGTCGCGGGGCACGAGGTGCTGGGAAGCATCGACTCCGTCGCGAAAGAGGTCGCCGGGCGTCATGTCGACGAGGTCGTCGTGCAGTCTGGGTTGCTCACCGGCAAACGGTTTCGGAAACTGATCGACGACTGTCACGATGTGGGAGCGAACGTCAAGGTGCTGCCGGGCATCGACGAACTCATGAGCGGTCAGAGCGATCTGTCGCACGTCCGGCTTCGCTCGGTGGAGATCAAAGACCTTCTCCGTCGCGAACCGGTTCAGCTCGACGACACTGCGATCCGTGTTCTTGTCGAGGGTCGCACGGTGATGATCACCGGTGCGGGCGGGTCGATTGGGTCGGAGATCTGCCGCCAGGTGCTGCGGTTCAATCCGAAGAAACTGCTTCTGGTCGAGCGAGCCGAAAACTCGCTCTTCTTGATCGAGCAGGAACTCGCCCGCATGGAGCCCAGGCCGGCCTTTGAGCCGCTGATCGCCGATGTCACCGACGAGGCTCGGCTTGAGCAGATCATGGTCGCCCACCATCCGGACGTGATCTTCCACGCCGCGGCCCACAAGCACGTGCCGATGATGGAGTGGAATCCTGCTGAGGCGATCAAAAACAACGTGTTCGGCACGCGGCTGCTGGCGACGATGGCTGATCGGCACGGCGTCCGCGAGTTTGTGGCCATCTCCACCGACAAGGCGGTGAATCCCACGAGCGTCATGGGTTGCTCAAAGCTCCTTGCCGAGCGGTTCGTGCAGGCCCTGTCGGCGACGTCGCGGACGAAGTTCATCGTGGTTCGATTTGGTAACGTGCTGGCCAGCAACGGCAGCGTGGTACCAATCTTTCAGGAACAGATCCGCCGCGGCGGACCAATCACCGTCACCCACCCGGGCATCGAGCGATATTTCATGACGATTCCCGAGGCGTCGCAGCTCGTACTGCAGGCGGCCACGCAGGGGGAGGGAGGCGAGATCTTTGTGCTCGACATGGGCGAGAGCGTGAAGATCGTGGACCTGGCCCGCGACCTGATCGCCCTCTCGGGCCTCGAGCCAGACGACATCGAGATCATCTACACCGGCCTGCGGCCAGGCGAAAAGCTCTTCGAGGAACTCTATTTCGACGAGGAACGCCGCGTCCCCACCCGCCACCCAAAAGTGTTCTGTGCGATGCACCGGCCTGCTGAAATCGCGGCCGTCGAGTCTGTTTTCGATGACCTCGCCGAGGTGCTCGAGGAAAAGCCGGAGGTGGTTCGGGCTCGGCTCCGCGACCTCGTTCCAGAGTATGCTGACGGCACGGAGGGGCAGCCGACCGCCACCGTGCGCCGCACCCACGCTAAGTAGTCTGCTGTGAGCCCGCCGATGAAACGCGACGTTTTTCAGATGATTCCCGAAGTTCATGCCAGCGGCGATCCTTCGAAGCAGGGGATCCGCGTGCCGTTTGTCCGTCCGGCGCTGCCGTCGGCGGAATCGCTGCAACCGGCGTTTGACGAGATCATCCGCAGCGGCCGGTTGACGAAGGGGCCGTTTTGCGAGCGTCTCGAACAGGCGGTTGCAAAGCGACTCGGCGTGCGGCATGCCGTGGCAGTGAGCAGCTGCACGGTTGGGTTAATGCTCGTGTACCGAGCGCTCGATCTCGCAGCAGGGAGTTGTCGGAGTCGGCGGTCGTTGCTCGATCCGTGCGCTGTCGCTTCGATGGAGCCGCTCTCGCGGTTTGGCGTGGCCCGCACTGGCACCCGCACCGAGCCGCTCGGCGAGGTGGTGATGCCGAGTTTCACATTCCTGGCCGCGGCGGCTGCGATTGTCTGGAACAACCTCCGCCCCGTGTTCGTCGAGGTCGATCCCCGCACAACCAACGTCACGCCTCAGGCGATTCGGTCTGCGATCACCCCACGGACAGTTGCCATCGCCGCATGCCATAACTTTGGCAACCCCTGCGACATTCCCGCTCTCGAGGCGGTGGCCAACGAACACGGCCTTCCGCTGGTGATTGACGCGGCCCACGGGTTCGGGGCGAGCGTCCACGGCCGGCCGGTCGGGGCCGGGGCCACGGCTCAGGTGTTCAGCCTTTCCCCCACAAAACTGCTCGTCGCGGGCGAAGGGGGCATCGTGGCCACCAACTGCGACTGCCTCGCCCACTTTGTCCGACTGGGCCGCGAGTATGGCAACGACGGCTCGTATGACGCGCTCTTTCCGGGCGTGAACGGCCGGATGCCCGAGTTGAGCGCAGCCACGGCGCTCGCGTCGCTCGAGATCCTCGACGAGGTTTCCGACCGGCGCAACGAACTGGCGGCCCTCTACCGCAAGGAACTCAGCGAACTGCCTGGCATCGGATTCGTGGAGGTGATGCCGGGGGCGAGGTCGAGCCACAAGGATTTCTCAATCACGATTGATCCCACGAGGTTTGGGATGACACGCGATGCCCTCCGTCGGGCCCTCGCGGCCAAAGGAATTGAGACGCGGGCGTATTACGACCCTCCCTGCCACCGTCAGACCGCCTACGAACATTTCTATGACCGGATGCGGCCGCTGCCCGCCACCGACACGCTGTCTGCCCGGAGTCTCGCCCTCCCGATCGGCGCGCAGGTTGACGAGGCCATCGTCGGCGAGGTCTGCGACGTGATCGCCAACGCCAAGCAGGTGGCGTGACCGACTGGTTTTCGTTCGCCTGTTGGTCGGCCTGGTTTCTCGTGGCCGCCGCAACCGCGTCTGTCGCCACCGAGTGGCTCATCGGTTGGACGAGCGCCCGCGGCGTTCTCGACCTTCCCAATGACCGGTCGAGCCACTCGCGGGCCACGCCCCGCGGCGGCGGGATCGCGATCGTTGCGGTGACTTCCTGGGCGGTGATCCTCGCCGCCGTGCTCTGGCCGGAGGCAAGGCTCCCGCTGGCGGCATTTCTTGTGCCGGCGCTCGCGATCGCGGCGGTGAGTTGGCTCGACGATCTGAAGCCCCTCCGCAACCGGGTGCGGTTTGGCGTGCATCTGGCAGCGGCAGCAACTGCAATCGCCGTGCTCGGACCGGTACGAAGTGCCGATCTCGGCAGCCTCGGCACTCTCGACCTCGGTTTCGCCGCCTGGCCACTCACGCTGCTCTGGATTGTCGGGATGACCAACGCCTTCAACTTCATGGACGGAATCGACGGGATCGCCGGCATCACGGCGGCGGTTGCCGGCGCGGCGATCGCCGCGGCGGCAGGTTGCGTGGGCTCTGAGCCGGTCGCGGCCGTGAGTCTGGCGTTTGCCGGAGCTTCGATTGGATTCTTGACGTGCAACTGGCCCCCGGCCCGAATCTTCATGGGCGACGTGGGGAGCGCTTTCTGCGGTTTCGTGATCGCGGTTCTGCCCTTGCTTGGGGGAACGTCTGCCACGACGAGGCTTGCGATGATCGCTGCTGTCGCCATGTGGCCCTTCATCTTTGACACGGCGTTCACGCTCTGTCGCCGGACGTCGAAGCGGGAAAACATCTTCAAGGCTCACCGCAGTCACCTCTACCAGCGGTTGGTGATCGCGGGCTGGTCGCATCGTGCCGTGTCGAGCCTCTATGGCGGACTCTCGGCCATGGCGGCCGCCGTGGCGCTCGCACCGCTATGCGACGCCGGCCTCACCCGCACCGCCACCACGCTCGCCGCCGCCACGATCGCCGTCGGCATGGCCCTCCTTCTCACCCTCGTTCACCTGTCTGAAAAAGCCGAGGGCCGTAAGGCCCCGGGCGCGTCCGCATAAACCCTGCGTCATTCCCATCAACACCGCTCCTCTTTCGCCGCCCGCCCCCCCAACGACCCTCTACGCCCGCGTCGTCAAGCGTCTGCTCGACCTGCTCGCCTCCTTGCTGCTTGTCGTACTGCTTTTGCCCCTCATGGCTCTTGTCGGCCTCGCCGTGCGACTCGTCCTTGGCCCGCCGATGCTCTTTTGCGACGAGCGGGCGGGCCTTGGTGGCAATCCGATCCGCATCGCCAAGTTCCGTTCGATGTCGCAGGCCACCGACGCCAATGACAAACTGCTACCCGACGCCGCCCGCCTCGGGTGGTTTGGCCGGTTCCTGCGTCGCACGAGCCTCGACGAACTCCCGCAACTCTTCAGCGTGCTTGCCGGCGACATGAGCCTCGTTGGCCCGCGGCCGCTGCCGATGCGCTACGTGCCCCGCTACAACGCTCGCCAGGCGTCCCGGCTGCTGGCCGTGCCGGGCATCACGGGGCTTGCCCAGATCCACGGTCGCAACGCCGTGGACTGGCCTGAGAGGCTGGAATACGACGCCCGCTACGTGGAACTCCTCGGCCGTCCGGGAGCGTGGCTGACCGATCTCTGGATCGTGGCGGCCACGGCGTTTCAAATAGTCTCTCAGGCCTTCACTGGGCGTGGCATCGCCGCGCCCGGTAAGGCAACGATGGAGGAGTTCGCCCCTCCTTGACGCGTCGGGATAAGCTCATCGATCGGCTGCTTCGTGGAACGTCGGATGCCGACATTCGGTTTCAGGACCTCGTGGCGGTTCTCACATGATTGTCGCGATTGAGTGCATGGCGAGTGAAAGCCGACCGGCCGTAAGGCCGCGGGCGAACCACGATGGACAAGGCGGCTGTTGGTGGCTCACCCCACGCCTCACGGCGTTGGGCTTGTACATGCGGCGGCATGAGGCGCATGCTGAATCTGCGTTCGTGCGTTACGAAGAGGAGCCTCAATGAACACGCAGCTCAGATACGAAATCATCCTTTACTGGAGCGAGCAGGACCACGCGATGATCGCGGAGGTTCCGGAGCTTCCGGGATGCGCGGCAGACGGCGCGACCTATCAGGAGGCCCTGGCAAACGTCGAGATTGTGATCAGCGAGTGGATCGACACCGCGAGAGCGCTCGGGCGTCCGATCCCATCGCCTCGTGGCAAGTTGATGTACGCCTGACCCGATGAGCCCGTGTCTGTTGTCGTGGGCCGTTCAAATGGCTGCGAAATTTGCAACGATGGAGGAGTTCGCCCCTTGACTGCATCCATACCCGACGCGATCGCGACCGCGATTCGCACCGTGCTTCATGACACTGGCCGATCGGCCCGTGAGGTGGAGTCGTCGATGCTATTGGCCACCGACCTTGGCCTCGACTCGCTCGACCTCGCCCAAACGATCGTACTGCTCGAACGGTCGCTGGGCGTCGATCCGTTCCGGGCCCCGAACGGGGCGCGGCCGGCGATCCGCACCGTGGGTGACCTGATCTCTGTCTACACGGAAGCCGTCGCGTCCGCCGCCACCAAGTCCTGAGGAAACCCAACGGCGTTAGCCGTGGGGTCTGCCAGAGTCACGATTACAGGCCTGCTCGAAATGACGACACTCGACCTTTCCCGCGTCCACGCTGAAGCATCCGCTCCGCACCGGCTTGCAGTGGCACTCCGCGAGATCGCGCGGCGATCGCCGGGCGAGACGGCGATCGTTGTCGCGGCAGGAGGGCCCGATCGTCGCCGGATCGACTACGCGTCCCTGGCTGCGATGGTGGACCGTTTCGAGGAGGCGGTGACTGCCGCCCGACCGGTCGGAGTCGTCGTGCGGGCGAGGAAGGTGGAATCGCTCGTGGCGATCGCGGCAGCCTGTGGTGCCGCGGGCGTGCCGGTCGCCCTGTTGGCTGACGACGCCCGCGACCTGGCTGGGGAACTCCGCGACTGGACCGTGGTAGATGATTCGCTCACAGTCCCGGCGTCAGGTCTGTCGAGGCCGAGTGGCTACGACGAGGGGCCGCCGCATGTCGTGGTGGCCACCTCGGGCACGAGCGGCCCCCCAAAACTGGTGCAGCGAACGTGGGACGCCGTACTTGCCGCCGCCCGGCTCGCCGAGCAATGGCATGGACTTGGCTGGCTTTTGGTCTATGACGCCACTCGCTGGGCTGGCATCCAGGTCTGGGCTCAGTCGCTGCTGACCGGCGGCAGGCTCGTGGTGCCGGCTTTGCGCGACCCCGACACGGTCGCTCGGGCGATCGTCGATGAGCAGGCGGCCATCCTGCCGGCCACTCCCACGCTCCTGCGGCGGCTTCTGGCATCCGCCGACCGCAGCCTGCTGTCACGGGCGAAGCTCGCCCGGATCACGCTTGGTGGCGAAGCGGCCGATGGCCCGCTGCTCGAACAGGCGAAGGCGGCTTTTCCCGGGGCCAGGATCAGCCACGTGTATGCGACCACGGAGTTGGGCGAGGTGTTTCGGGTGACCGACGGTCGACCTGGGTTTCCGGCGCAGTGGCTGGGGCGGGAGATGCCCGGTGGGATCCGGCTTTCGACGCGGCGCGACGGCGAGTTGCTCGTGCAACTGTCTCGCGACTCCGCCGATGTGGCCACGGGCGACCTCGTGGAACTGCGTGGTGACCGCTACGAGTTCAGCGGACGACGGAGCGACGTAATCGTGGTGGGCGGAGCGAAGGTTTTGCCAAGGCGGGTCGAAGACCTGTTGCGGAGCGTGTCAGGCATCGCAGATGCACGGGTCTACGGCCAGCCGAGCGCGATCACAAGCGAACTCGTGGCCGCGGAGATCGTGCTTGTCGATCCGTTGCCGGAGGGGCAGACCCCTGAAAGTATTCGCGCCGCCGCCCTCGTCGCGTGTCGCGGAAGCCTCGAACCACACGGCGTGCCGCGCATCCTCGATATTGTCTCCCGGATCAAAACCACGTCCGCCGGCAAAACCTCCCGCCGCCCCGTCGCCACCACCACCCCGTAGCACAGGTTTCCAACCTGTGCATCACAACGCCATGCTCCACTGTACCGCAGGTTACCAACCTGCGGCTACTTCCTCCCGGTAGCACAGGTTTTCAACCTGTGTCAAAAACCGCTGGCGCACAAAACGCACCGTAAAATAGCGCGAATGCCGACGATTCTCAGAATCAAGGGTTTCCGGATTGGCTTTTACCAAGCAGATCTTGTGGAGCCTGTTCACGTGCACGTGAGACGGCAAGAAGGAGAAGCGAAGTACTGGATGGACCCCGTTGAACTAGCATGTACGAAAGGTTTCAAGCCCCACGAGCTCAGTGAGATTGAGAAAATTTTGCTGGAACACCGGGATCAGGTCTTAGCAGCCTGGCAAAACGAGGAGGCAAAACGTGGCGACAGTTCAAGCAAAAATTAGAGTCGCGGATGGGCATGAGTCAGTCATGCCCGTCGTAGTCCCAGACCTTGTATCCGTTCGCGAACTTGCCGAAGCCGTTCACGCCAAGAAAGCCCGTTGGCAAGGCGAGGCTTTCGGGTGGCAAGCTGAATACATACCGCAGCGAACTGAACGCCCTCTAGACTCTCGACTTTCTTTCACGCCGGCCGAGTTTTGGATTGGGGAAAGTGGGATCTGGTTTTTTTCGATGACGTGGGAACTCGGTCCCGACTCATCCGCTATCGAATACCTTGACGATTCGGGTATCGTCCGGCCTTGAACGCCGTCTCCCTCATCTCTGGCGGCTCTCGCGGCTTAGGCCTGGCGATCGTCGAGGCATTGCTCGCCCGCGGGGATCGCGTGGCCACGTTCTCCCGCTCCGGCTCGCCGGCCCTGTCGGCACTCGCTGCCGCTCACCCCGACCAACTTCACGTCGAGCAACTCGACGCGAGCGATTCGCAGGCGATCCAAGCCTTCGTCAAACGCGCCGCAGCCCGGTTCGGCCGGATCGACCACTGCATCGCCAATGCCGCCATCGCCCACGAGGGTGTGCTGGCGACCACGCGAGACGACGAGATCGACGCGATGCTGGCGGTAAACGTCAAGGGCTCCATCGTGCTGGTCCGCGAATGTGTCCGGCAGATGCTCGTCCATCGCGACGGCGTCGCCTCCCGTCACCCCTCCATCGCGCTCATCTCCTCGGTCGTCGCCGAACGCGGTTCTCCCGGTCTCTCCGTCTACGCGGCCACGAAGGCTGCCCTGGAGGGCTTTGGCATAAGCCTTGCCAGGGAGTTGGGGCCGCGCGGCATCCGCGTCAACAT
>Ga0208864_1000102_pt1 | contig 25910 bp, 26 predicted proteins | sample CryBogmetaGMA05M_FD_184542 | JGI IMG/M metagenome (GOLD analysis project Ga0208864, IMG submission 184542) | Freshwater microbial communities from Crystal Bog, Wisconsin, USA - MA0.5M (SPAdes) | ecosystem: Environmental > Aquatic > Freshwater > Lake | place: Crystal Bog, Wisconsin, USA...
CCCCTACATGGTGGCCCTGCCCCTGGTGTTTCAAACCACCCAAGAATGGGAGGAGAGCGATCTGGGCCTCCACCCCGTGCAGGTCGCGCTGCAGATCGCCATTCCCGAGCTGGATGGCGCCATTGAGCCCATCGTGCTCTCAGGCCGGGACGACGCCACCGGCAAGGCCCACACCCTCCAAGACCGGGTCGATGCGATCGCCGAACGGGCAATTCGCTGGGCCTCCCTGCGCACCAAGCCCAGGGCCGAGAAAAAGCTGGCCATCACCGTGTTCAGCTTCCCCCCCGACAAGGGCAACGTGGGCACGGCGGCCTACCTGGATGTCTTCGGCTCGATCTACCGGGTGCTCGAAGAGATGAAGGCCAAGGGCTACTCCATCGACGACATGCCCCGCACGCCGAAGGCCTTGATGGAAGCCGTGCTGACCGATCCGGAAGCCCTCGCCGGTGCCCCGGAGCTGGCCATTGCCCACCGCATGAGCGTGGCGGAGTACGAGCGGCTCACCCCCTATTCCGAACGGCTCGAAGAAAACTGGGGCAAGCCCCCTGGAAACCTCAACTCCGACGGCACCAACCTGCTGATCTACGGGCGCCACTTCGGCAATGTGTTTGTGGGGGTGCAACCCACCTTTGGCTACGAAGGTGACCCCATGCGGTTGCTCTACTCCCGCAGTGCCAGCCCCCACCACGGGTTTGCCGCCTACTACACCTACTTGGAGAAGGTGTGGCAAGCCGATGCAGTCCTGCACTTCGGCACCCATGGATCCCTGGAGTTCATGCCCGGCAAGCAGATGGGCATGAGCGAAACCTGCTATCCCGATTCCCTGATCGGTGGCCTCCCCAACCTCTACTACTACGCCGCCAATAACCCCTCCGAGGCCACGATCGCCAAACGTCGCGGTTACGCCTCCACGATTTCCTATCTCACCCCACCAGCCGAAAATGCTGGCCTCTACAAGGGTCTGAAAGAACTCGGCGAACTGGTGGGTTCCTACCAACAGCTGCGGGAAAGCTCCCGGGGGGTGCAGATCGTCAACGCCATGGTCGAAACGGCGCGTCAATGCAACCTCGACAAGGACGTAGCCCTACCCGAGCTTGATGCCTCTGAGATCGACCTGGACGCCCGGGATGCGGTCGTGGGCGCGGTCTATCGCCAACTGATGGAAATTGAGAGCCGGCTGCTGCCCTGCGGCCTTCACACCATTGGCAAGCCCCCCACCGCCGAGGAAGCGATCGCGACCTTGGTGAATATCGCAGCCCTGGAGCGCGAAGAGGATGGGCTCCGCTCCCTGCCAGCCCTGCTGGCAGAAAGCTTGGGTCGCACCATCGACGACGTGTACAAGGGCAATGACGATGGCGTCCTCGTCGATGTGGAGCTCAACCGCACGATCACCGAGGTCTGCCGCTCTGCCGTTGGCGCCATGGTGAAGGCCGTCACCGGCGCCGATGGCCGCGTCGACCTGCGGGGCCAATTCGGCTGGTTCTTTGGCCTCCTGGAGCGCTTTGGCTTCAAACTGCCCAGCCCTTGGCTAAGCGCTTGCAACGCTGCCGGCTTCCCCGGGGTGGACCAGGCCGAACTCGACAAGCTGTTCGGCTACCTGCGCTTCTGCCTGGAGCAGATCTGCGCAGACATGGAAATGGAAAGCCTGCTGCGGGCCCTCGATGGCGAGTATGTGCTTCCAGGGCCCGGTGGCGACCCGATCCGCAATCCCGGCGTGCTGCCCAGTGGCAAAAACATTCACGCCCTCGACCCCCAATCCATCCCCACCCGGGCAGCCATTGCCGCCGCCAAGGTGGTGGTGGACCGCCTGATTGAGCGTCAGAAAGCTGAGCAGGGCGCCTGGCCTGAAACGATTGCCTGCGTGCTCTGGGGCACCGACAACATCAAGACCTATGGCGAATCCCTGGCCCAAATCCTCTGGTTCATCGGTGTGCGCCCCGTGGCCGATTCCCTCGGCCGCGTCAACAAACTCGAGCTCATCGCCTTAGAGGAGCTCGGCCGACCCCGCATCGACGTGGTGGTGAATTGTTCCGGAGTGTTCCGCGACCTGTTCATCAACCAGATGGGGCTGATCGACCAGGGCGTGAAGATGGCCGCCGAGGCCGATGAACCCCTCGAGATGAACTTCGTGCGCAAGCACTCCCAGGACCAGGCCGCAGCCCAGGGCATCTCCCTGCGCGATGCCGCCACCCGGGTGTTCTCCAACGCCAGTGGAAGCTATTCCTCCAACGTCAACCTGGCGGTGGAAAACAGCACCTGGGAAGAAGAGAACGAACTGCAGGAGATGTACCTCTCCCGCAAAACCTTCGCCTTCAACGCCGACAATCCCGGCGAAATGAACCAAAGCCGTGAGGTGTTCGAATCGGCCATGAAAACCGCCGATGTGACCTTCCAAAACCTGGATTCCGCCGAAATCTCCCTCACGGACGTGAGTCACTACTTCGACTCCGACCCCACCAAACTCATCCAGGGGTTGCGGGATGACGGCAAGGCCCCGGCCAGCTACATCGCAGACACAACAACCGCCAATGCCCAAGTGCGATCCCTCAGCGAAACCATTCGCCTGGATTCCCGCACCAAGCTGCTCAACCCCAAGTGGTACGAGGGCATGCTCAATTCGGGCTACGAGGGGGTCCGCGAAGTGGCCAAACGGCTCAACTTCACCCTGGGCTGGAGTGCCACGAGCGGCGCCGTGGACAACTTCGTCTACGAGGAAGCCAACGAGACCTTCATCAACGACCCCGAGATGCGCAAACGGCTGATGGAACTCAACCCCCACAGCTTCCGCCGCATTGTGGGCACCCTGCTGGAAGTGAACGGCCGCGGTTACTGGGAAACCAGCGACGAGAACATCGCCCAACTGCAGGAGATCTATCAGGAGATCGAAGACCGGATTGAAGGCGTCACCACCTAAGTCCCTGTGCTGTTGGCCCTGACACCACCTCTGGCATCAGCGGCGGCAATCCCAACCACCCTGGTCGCCATTGCGCTGATCATCGTGGTGGCCCAACTGCTTGGGGAACTCGCCCAGCGGGTTCACCAACCCCGGGTGATTGGCGAAATTGTCGGAGGCATTGTGCTGGGCCCCAGCGTGCTGGGGGCCCTGGCCCCCGCATTGGAAGACCACCTGTTTGCCCCGGCCGTGCGCAGCCAACTGAACGTGCTCGGTCAGTTGGGACTGGTGCTGTTCATGTTCCTGATTGGGCTTGAGCTCAACCCCAAGCTGCTCCAGGGCCGCCTTCCGCTGGCAAGCCGGATTACGGCCGTGGGGGTGGGAATGCCCTTGGCCCTGGGGATCCTGCTGGCTTTGGGGCTCGAAGCCTGGCAGCCCCAGTTACTCCCCGGCGACCATGCGCTCGCCCCGTTGCTGTTCATGGGCACGGCCCTGGCAATTACGGCCTTCCCCGTGCTCGCCAGGATTCTGAGGGAAAGGAATCTGCTGAGCCAACCCCTGGGCGCCCTAGCGATCACGGCCGCCGCCATTGAAGATGTGGTGAGCTGGGTGTTGCTGGCCATTGCCGTGGCCACCTCCCGATCGAGCACAGGCCTAGGAGCCCTCACCCCGCTGCTGGGAACTGCGGCCTGGAGCTGGTTTCTGCTCGTGGGATTGCGCCCTTTGCGCCTCTGGCTCGAAGCCCGCTACCGCCAGGGCCACCAGCTGGGTCCCATGCTCCAGGCCAGCCTGTTTGGCGGAGCGCTGCTGAGCGCAGCCGTCACCGAATGGCTGGGGGTGCACCTGATTTTTGGCGCGTTTCTTTGGGGACTGGCCATGCCCCGCTACGAGCCCCTACGGCGGCGGCTGGAATTGCGCCTCGATGCGGTGGTCTTGCAACTGTTGCTGCCGCTGTTTTTTGCGATCAGTGGCTTGAGCACCCAGATCGGCAGCCTCAACACCTCCAGCCTTTGGGCTGCAGCCGCTCTGGTGTTAGCGGTGGCGGTGGGGGGCAAATTCATTGGCACCTGGGCCGTGGCCCGGGCCAGCGGCATGCCCGAGCGAGAGGCCCAAGCAATGGGCTGGCTGATGAACACCCGGGGCCTCACCGAACTGGTGATCCTCAATGTGGGCCTCGACCTCGGGGTGATCAGCACCGAACTGTTCACCATGGGGGTTCTGATGGCCCTGATCACAACCGTGATGGCGGGGCCGTTGCTCAGCCGGCTGGGCTACAAACCGGCAACGGGAACCTCCTGATTCCTGAGCCATGAACAGGGACAAGCCAGACATGAAAAATCCGGCACTGTGCAAAGTCCAGCGCTCCAACCGTCCAGTTCATGTCTCAAGCAGCATCTCGTAAAGTCATGGTATATCTGCAGTTACGCAGTACATACGCTGCACACCTCTCTTATATGCAGTCATCCATACGCCTCTCGCTATCCCTCACTGGCACTGCTGCCCTTGCCCTAGCCCATACCCCCTTGACTGCCACGCCAGCGGCGGCTGACGACATCAGGGTTGCCCAGTCCAATGGCTCCGCCAAAAAAGCAGGCAGTGCAGACGATTTGGGGGTGATGGAAATCAACCTCACAGATGCCGTCAAGCTCAACTACGGCTTTCAAGGACAACTCCAAGGGGCTGGCACTCCTAACCAGGCAGGTTTAGGCGCTTTCATCCCCTTAAAGGTCGGCAAGAACAGCGTCTCCTTTGTGGATGTGCTCGTCAATGCCAACTTCAATGACTACGGCAACTACTCCAGCATCATCAATACCACCGTTGCTGGCACCACCTTCTCCACTTCTACTCGGGGCTGGGGCATCGCTGGCTAAACAACAACCGCTCTTGGATGTATGGCGTTAATGCGGGCTATGACAGCAGGCCGATGGCAACGGGTCCGGCTGATTCGGGTGTAAATATCAGCAATTCCCAAACGGTGTTCTTTCAGCAGATAGCCGCAGGCTTAGAAGCGGTCTCCAGCACCTGGAACTTCAACGCCTATGCACTGGTCCCTGTTGGCACCACAAGTGTTCAGGTCAATGACACATACCGTGCGGGCTCACTCGACACCTATGGGTTGGATGTGGGCTATGCCATCACGCCTGATTTCAATGCTTCCCTGGGTTACTACTACCAAAGCGATAGCAAAATCCAAGGCTCTGGCTTGCTCGGACGGCTTGCCTACAACCTTTCCCCTGGTTTAACCCTAGGTATCAACTACTCCTACGATGGAGCCTTTGAAAACCGTGTATCGGGAGACCTCAAATACCGCTTTGGCTCGAACGGCTACACATCACCAAGCAAGAAAAAAGCCTGGCAATCACCCGTTATTCAAGCACTCTCTTCTACAGTTAAGCACAGGGATGTCAGGGTGCACGACAAGCAGACATTCCGCTGCTCTACACATTCCAACTGTGGTGTACAATAAGTGCAGCAGGCAGGAATAAGCCCTGTATAAATTTAACCCGCTAAGCCGTTCCTTCCGCAGGGATTATCAACACTCTAATCCATCCCTTCGAAAGCACACATTTTCAAGCAGATGCAGACAAAGAAAAGCACGAAGTATTCGATAAAGACTATTTTCAGGCGCATCTCACCACGGTTCCGAGAAGACCTATTAGTATTTTGGCAAACACATCGGGAAGACTAGGTTGCTACAACACGCGAACCCCAAGCAAAACACTATTTTAGCGTAAAAGACACACCTAGAGCAAGAACATCCGCCTTGTTAAAAAACGTTGTTTGCGTAGCGCAGACGAACGATGGCACTATTGCCGGAGCTGCCTGGATCAACGTGGCCTTGATGCCCGTAGACACAAGCAAGCCCGAACTGATCTATTTTCAGCGAATATATATCACGCCAGAATACAGGTGCGCAAGGCTCGCTAATCAATTGATTAACGCGTTTCACCATCACTTGAAGCAAAGCAATCAAAGGAGCCCTCTGGTCAAGTATCTTCTGGCTGACAATGCAAATACCAAGCTAAAAACCCCAGCTGGCCGCCGTATGTTCATTCGAAAAGGGCTTGAATTTATGGGCTTCAATACACGTGGTAACGAGATTTGGAAACTTACCTTACCTCCAACGAGTGGGCCCTCAATCAGCACTTGCATTCAGCTCTTAGGCAAATAGAAAATGCTCACTGAACAACCATTTAAGGACTTAGGCCTCACTCCTATTGATCCATTTTTGGATTACTTCAACACACATGAGCTGCCATGGAAAAGCGTCGAAAATCCCTATTCCAAACGGGAAACACTGCCAGTGACATGGTGTCATCGAAACTTAGTAGACGGCAAAATCAAGCTCTTTCAAATAGATCAAGTCAAGGAGCTAATTCAACTCACAAACTCAGCACTGCAATCATTGCAAAGCTATGTTCCAGGTACAGCAATCAGAGTTTTTTATGCAAAGCTCATGCCAGGCGATTCAATCCTGCCACACATCGACAAAGGATGTACTTTTAGAGCTTCCCATCGCTGCCATCTACCAATCAAAGCTCCAGAAGGTATCGAGCTTCAATGTGCCAATGAAACATACATCCCACAAGAAGGGGTGTGGTTTGAACTGAATAACTGCCTCCAACACTCCGTCAGCAACATGGCACTATCAGAACGCCTACATCTCATCGTGGATGTCTTACAACAAGGACAAGAACATCTCCTCGACTAATGCTAATTTGTCATCCCTATAAGTTTATCTTCATCAAGCCCATCAAAGCGGCGGGAACCAGTGTGGAGTGCTTCTTGCAGCCCCTGTGTCAAGACATCAATCAGGACGTACAGGAATACACTGCCGAACAAATAACGCCGAATGGAATTGTTGGCTATCGGGGGCCATCGAAAGGGGCATCCAAGCATTGGAACCATATGCCAGCGGCAAGAATCAAAGAACTATATCCTGATTGGTTTACACAATATTCTAAAATTTCGATAGTACGCAATCCCTATCAAAAAGCGATCTCGCTCTTCCTATGGCTTGGTCCTTTATCGCACTACGAGGCCATGAAGCTTGCCACCACCCAGAAACAGCAGCTCCAAAATCTGTTTCTCTTGTTCCTAAAAAGCCAGCAGAATATTGCAACGCAACTTACGGATTCTCCACGTCTTTTACTTCAAGAACGTCTCGTTATCGATTATATTCTACGCTTTGAGTCACTCAAGAGTGACTTAGCTGCCTTGATCAATTCCATCGGCATACCATTGTCTGCTGAAAACCTGGGTAGATACAAAATGAGTGGTCAAACCAACCAAAGCCATGAAGCTAAGAATTATTTCTGCACCGAAAGCCTTGAATTAGTAAACAGTATCTTCGACTGGTACTTCCGTTTGTTTGGCTACTTCAAGCAAGAATCAATCGCAGATTTATAGACATCGATAAGTAAAATCACCCTCTCGCTAAGCCCACGATTCCAGGCTGAGTGAACCTGGGTATCATCAAACATCAGCAGCTCCCCCTCCTTCCAGCTAGCTTCTTCGTCTCCCACGCGGATTGCCGACTCGCTATTAACGTGCAATCCGAGATGAATTCTTAAAACGTCTTTGGTGTAGCCCTGATGGGGGGAAATTAAACAACCTGGCTGCATGATCGAGAAGCCAAAAGTCAAAGCACCCGGAATCTCACTGCATAGCTTTGTGGTGATTGGTGCAAAAGCCTGAGTAGGCAGATTATCGCCCAAAAAACACAAGCCAATCACATCCCACTTGCCATTATGGATGGCCTCAGGCCATTGCTGAGCCTGGTTTTTGATTTGATCGTATTCATCCCTAATCAGCTGCCAGCTTACAGTCAAAGGTCTTAGCGGCTCAAAGGCGTTGGCATCAAGAAATGACATCAATTACACCCTGAGCTGCTGCAGCTTGAAGCCATGTCTCGATCTCTCTACAACACTCCTCATGGCTTACGTCGTAAAGCTCGACAATATTGGTTGCAATCTCCTCAATAGTAACTGGCTTTTGAATGCAGGCCCATATCGCACTACCAGTTTCATTCAGGGAAAAATAATCGCATGTTTTAAGGTTAAACAGACACACCGAATCATCGAGGGTGCTGGCAACTGCATCATGGCTACGCTTGTAGCGACGGTCTTTGATGAGGATCTCGCTTGAATCATTCATCTTTCAATCTTAGGCGCAGATCTGAATAAATGTCAATCAGATCGGGCTGATACAGTCTGGGGCCCATCGTAGCCAAAGCGGTCCATAGCACTTTTGAGTGCGGAAGCTAGCCTCTCGCGTTGCTCCAGAGTGAGCTGCTCAGCCCCTTCACCTGTTCTCCCAGAGCGAAAAAACCGTTCGCACCCCTTGGGTTTTTCGACAAACCCCCCCACTTCGTCCTCCATCTTTTTAAGTCGATCGATCGAAGTGTTGGCGATGGCAGTTTTGATCAGATTTATATCATCTGACAAGTCTAAAAACCGGGCTAAAGATGTAAAGGTTTCTACCCCTTTTGCAAGCATATCTTCATAGCGAATCGCCAACACTGGTAATTGCCTTTGCTCTAGCCAAGATTTTACGTGTTGATCCCAGCGGCCCATGTGCTGGCGCACCTGATTGGCACCGTGGAGCTCCGATGGAACAAGTGCCGCGTGATCAGTAACCAAAGACTCCACACACCGCTCAAGCTCCCATGAGAAAAAATGACTGAGGGAGACCACCACATCCTCTGGATGGCGGAGAATGTACACAGCACCCTGGCAGCCTTTCGTATTAACAACCGGGCGACCCTTCGAATTAGGGGATACAAAGGCATCGTGCACTTTGTGAAAGCGTTCTCCTTCTGCGTAGAGCAAAGCACTTTCACCAGCCCTCCCACGCAGGGGATCCAGCTCTGCAAAACTTAGATCGCAGCTATTGATCCCCAGTTGATCATCGAGCCAATGGCGTGATGATGCGATTGTACCTGTTTGAATATCATGGTTTAGATCGAGTTGATCAGGCTCTGGTAAAGCTGTCAGTCTTTGGAGTTCGGTGATGAACACCCGGCACCAGGTATTGCCTGATTTTGGGTATGAAGCAAGGTACCAATAGCCTTGTTTATCAATGGTTGTCATGAGGACGCCTCATCGTCCGTGTTCGAGACATCTGAAACAAGGGTTTCCGGGTCGAGCAAATCTACCGACTCTATTGCTTGCCGCATCTTGGTAATGCCTTCAGGAACCTTCAACAGATATCCACTCCCTTGCTGCACTAACGAACTGGCTTTTAAAAACAAGTTCGCTTCCTGCTCCATGGCACGATAAAAGCGCGGTTGATAGGCCTGGTTGCGAATCCTCAGCAAGGCCGCCCGTTCGGATTCCAAACGAAAGACCCGCACATCTCCCAGCTCAGGCGTTTGTTCTGTCTCAACTTCCGGTCTGGCCTCCATCTGGTGCGGCTTTTCGTCACGGCCTCCCATGCCGTAGATCACGGCTAAGGGCACTGGCTGATCAGCCGCTGACAGCTTTGGCGGCAACAGGGCATAGCGCTTCAGGCCCCTGCGGACCAGCGGCAGGTGCTGCCAATCCAAGTCCAGGGCTACTGCGCTGTTGTGCCAAAGCTTCAGCTGCTGCAAACCGGGCCAGACCATGCCCTGGGCATCCACCACACTCAACTCACTGCTCAGCAGCTGCCAGCCCTGCTGCAACAAGCACCAAGCCAACGTTGATTTGCCACTCACAGGCGAGCCAAGTAGCAGGACACCTTTACCTTCCCGCACCAGCGTGGTGGCATTCAGCACCAGAGCGCCCCTTTGAATCAGCAGTGCTCCAAGGCAACTGGTAACCACAAAGGTACGCAGATCCCGATCGCTCACGCTGTCGTCCCAGCGCTCCCAGCTGATGCAGTTGCCATTCCAGGCGCGAAACCATCCCACACCCTCAAGCTCCAGGCGCCAATCGCCCGGGGCCATCGCCAGGGTGGATGTGCTGTGCGGGCTGGCTTGGATCTCGGGCCAATCGTGATGGCTGATCTCGGCAATGGTGACGTCTAGAGCAGCGGAAATCCCACCCAAGGTTTTCGCCGAATGATCGCGAGCCAATTCCGGCAACTGAAGGTCACTGCCAATCCGTAGGCCAAAGGCGGTAGAGCGATGCAAGAGGTTTCGGCTCACCAACTGATTAAGACCCTGACCAAGAAATCATCCTCAGGACAAGGCCTAGCGCCACAACGCATCGGCCATCTGGGCCGTTTGCACCATCGGGCCCACATCGTGGACCCTCAGGATGCGGGCTCCCTTGGCAATCGCCTGGCCGCCAACGGCAGCCGTGCCCCAAAGGCGGGCCCGGGGACGGGGCTCACCAAGCACATCGCCGATAAAACGCTTGCGGGAGGCACCGATCAACACCGGGTAACCCTCGGCCACCAGCAGATCAAGCTGGCGCAACACCTCCAGGTTCTGGGCCGTGGTTTTGGCAAAGCCCAGGCCGGGATCCCAGATCACTTGGCCAGCTGCCACCCCAGCCGCCAGGGCTTGGTCGGTGGCGTCCAGCAGGGCATCTCGCACCTCCAGGGTCACGTTGGAGTAGGTGGCCAGCCCATCCATTGCCTGGCTGCTGCCTCGGCTGTGCATCAGCACATAGGGGCAGCCCCTGGCAGCCACCACCGGGAGCATGGCCTGATCGGCCACGCCGCGCACGTTGTTGATCCAGTGGGCACCGGCGGCCAAGGCCCTCTCGGCCACGGCAGGGTGGAACGTATCAATGGAGAGCAAGGCCTGGGGATGGGCTTGGCGAATGGCGGTGAGGGCAGGGGCTAACCGCTGCCACTCCTGGTCAGGATCGAGCTCCAGGGCCCCTGGCCTGGTGCTTTGGCCGCCCAGGTCGAGGACGTCGGCCCCAGCCGCAAGCATCCGAGCCGCCTGCCGCAGAGCAGCTTCCGGTCGATCAAAGCGGCCGCCATCACTAAAGGAATCGGGGGTGACATTGATCACCCCCATCACCCAGGTGCGGGCACCCCAGGCAATCACCCGGCTGGAGATTGGTAGTTGGCGATGCGCCCGAAGCTCAAGGGATCGAGGGACGCCCCGCCCACGAGCACCCCATCAATGTCGCTCTGGCCCATCAGATCGTCGATGGTGGCTGGGGTTACCGAACCGCCGTACTGGACGATCACGTCGTCAAAACCCACCCATCCCCGGATCAAGCCACAGATGCGATTGGCTTCTTCCGCGGCGCAGGTTTTGCCCGTACCAATGGCCCAAATCGGCTCGTAGGCCACGATCAAGCTGCTGGGATCCACCGCATGGAGACCCTGCTCAATCTGGCGATGGATGACCCGCTCGGTTTCGCTGGATTCGCGTTGGTCCAGGCTCTCGCCCACGCAAAGGATCGGGATCAAACCATGCTTTTGGGCGGTGCGGGCCCGCAGGTTGATCTGCTCGTCGGTTTCGCTGTAGTACTTGCGGGGTTCGCTGTGGCCCACGATCGCGTGGGAAACCCCGTGTTCCACCAGCATGGAGGCTGAGATCATCCCGGTGTAGGCCCCCTTCTCCTCCCAGTGCACGTTCTGGGCCGCCACGGAAACCCCCGCACCGGCCAGGTGGCGCGAGAGGGTTGGGATCGAAGTAAAAGGCGGGGAGATCACCACCTGCCGATCGGCAGGCAGGTCCTCGATCAGTGGGCGGAAGGCTGCCGCAAAGACCCGCGTTTCTTCGCAGGTCATATGCATCTTCCAGTTGCCGGCAATCACAGCCTTGCGCACCTGCTTTACCCAAGCGTCTTGAAGGGCAACCTAATGGGCCGCCGGAAAGGGGGCCGTCTCAGTGGCACTCTCAGTCGCACTCTCAATGACGTGGTGGTGGGGTCACCACGATCTCGCGACCATCGATCTGCACGGCATCACCCAGGCCCAATTGGCGTCCACGGCGGGTTTCGATGGCCCCATTCACCCGCACGTCACCGCGCTGAATCCGCAGCTTGGCCTCACCACCGGTGCCCACCAGCCCCTGAAACTTTAAAAATTGGTCGAGTTTCAAGGCCTGGTGAGCGCTGATAGCGTGCCGGCATGCTCGCACCTTCACCGGCCGGCTTTCGCGCCCTCTGGCCGCTGTTGAAGCCCCACCGCCGCCGCCTGCTGCTCGGTGGGCTGTGCATGCTCGTTTTTGTGGCCTGCTGGCCCCTCTTGGCCTGGCTAGCCGGTCAGTTGATTCCCGCCATTGGCGCCGGCGATCTCCCGGCCGTGGCCCGCACGATTGCAGCGGCTCTGGTGGTTTTTATGGTGCAAAAGGCGGCCCAATTCGGCCAGGACATCCTCCTGGCAGGGCCAGCCCTGCGGGTGAGCCAGGAGCTGCGCCGCAGCCTGTTTGCCCGCTTGCAAACCCTTGATTTTGGGGCACTGGAAAAGCTTTCCGCAGGCGATCTCACCTACCGGCTCACCGAAGACGCCGACCGGGTGGGGGAGGTGATCTACAAGACCATCCAAGACACCACACCCAGTGCCCTGCAATTGGTGGTGGTGTTGGGCTACATGGTGTGGCTCGACTGGCCCTTGGCCCTGGCCACCCTGCTACTGGCCCCCGTGGTGGCCCTGCTGGTGAGCAGCTTTGGCGCCCGGGTGATGGGCGCAGCCGAGCGCAGCCAAAAGCAGGTAAGTGACTTGGCCAGCCTCCTGGGTGAAGCCATCGGCGGCCTGCCCCTGGTGCGGGCCTTTGCCGCGGAACCCTGGCTCCAGGAGAGGTTCGACACCGAAATCGACCTGCATCGCCAAGCCCGCTACCGCACCCTGCGCCTGTTGGCCCTGCAACACCCGGTGGTGGGCTTCATCGAAGCGGCCGGCATTCTCACGGTGCTGCTGGTGGGGGCAGCGCGCATCCAAGCCCAGGGATTGGACAGCCAGGGCTTTAGCAGCTATGTGGCTGCCTTGCTGATGCTGATCGATCCGATTGGCCACCTCACCACCAACTTCAACGAGCTGCAGCAGGGTCAGGCCTCGCTCAAGCGCCTGCGGGCGATTGAAAGCGAACCGGTGGAACAGCCCGACAGCACCAGCTCGCTACCCCTCGGTGCCGTGCGGGGCGAGCTGGTGCTCGACGAGGTGAGCTTTGGCTACGACCCGGCCAGCCCCGTGATCCACAGCGTGAGCCTCCAGGTGCAACCCGGCCAAGTGGTGGCCCTGGTGGGGCCTTCCGGAGCTGGCAAGAGCACCCTGTTCTCCCTGCTCTTGCGCTTCAACATTGCCCAAACGGGCCAGGTGCTTCTCGATCAGCAGAACCTGGTCGACCTGCGCGCCCGGGATCTGCGCCAGGCCATCGCCCTGGTTCCCCAACAAAGCAGTGTGTTTTCGGGAACGGTGGCCGAAGCCATTGCCTTTGGCCGGCCGGCGAGCCCCGAGATGATCCGGGAAGCCGCCCGGGTGGCCAATGCCTCTGGCTTCATTGAAGCGCTGCCGGGGGGCTATGCCAGCCGCATTGAAGAGCGGGGCAGCAATTTCTCGGGGGGGCAACTGCAACGGCTGGCAATCGCCCGGGCCGTGCTGGGCGATCCAGCTGTTCTGCTGCTCGATGAAGCCACCAGTGCCCTCGATGCGGAGGCTGAGGAGGCGGTGCAAATGGGGCTAAAGCAGGCCATGAAAGGCCGCACCGTCGTGGTAATTGCCCACCGGCTCTCCACCGTTCAGAAAGCCGACCAAATTGTGGTGCTCGATGGCGGACGTATCGTCGAACGGGGCAGCCACAACCAGCTGATGACTTCGGCCGGTCGCTATCGCGAGCTGTGCGAGCGACAATTTATCCACCGACAAGCCTGACTGGGCGAAAAAGCAAATGGGCTGGGACTACCGCGTCATTCATATCAATGTCGAAGGAGGCAATCCACCGGAACCCCCATCGCCAAAAACCGATAGTGAACGGCTCGGGGGGGCCCTGAGCCCGGCATTTCTCCAGAAGGAATTCCCCCAGCAATATTCAGCTGAAGCGCGAAAACCCCGCCATCCCGCCGAGCAATTGCAGTTTTTCCTCAATGCCCTCGGTAAGGAGAACTGGGAACTGGTGGAAGCTCCCCAGGTGGGACCGTTGCTGATGTTTGTGTTCAAGCGGCCAAACACAGACCCTGCACCAACATCAGAGCAGCCCCCCCAGCCCCCTAAAAACGACTAGGGCAAACCTCTTTCGACTGGGCCCCCTACACTGAAGAAGCAAGTTTTGCCTTCAACGTGGAAACCGACAACCAACCCCCAGTGCTCACCTTTGAAGGCAAGCGCTACGACTTGAACACCCTGCCTGATGAGATGAAGGAGTTGGTGCGGGGCATGCAAGTCGCTGATGCCCAGCTGCGTATCCATGAAGACACCCTCAAGGTGCTGGCCGTGGGCCGGCAGTCGATGGCTATGCAATTGAACGAGAAGCTCCAGGGCATCACCCCAATGCCCGAGTAAGAGTTGCCCGCCAAATGAGGTGGTGAGTTAGGTGAACTGCCTAACTCACCACCTCCTTGGCTTCTTTGAGCACGGCCTCGGGAATCTCAAGGCCCAGGGTCGCTGCCGTGGTGCGGTTCACCAGGAGCTCGGTTTTGGTCAGGGGCTCAAAGGCCAGCTTGGCGGGGGATTCACCCCGCAGCACCTTGATCGCCAGTTTGCCGGCGGCATAGCCATCGTCGTAGTAAGCCCAACCAACCGTGGCCAAGCAGCCCGGCAGCTTGATGTCGTCGGCATCGACCGAGAAGACCGGGATTTTGCGCTCCAGGCCCACCTTGGTGATCGAGCCGAAGCCCTGAATGGTGGCGTAATCGCCAATCTTGACGAAGGCTTCCACCTTCTTTTCGGCGAGCACCTGGGCCGCCTGGAGCACTTCGCCTGAATTGGCCACCGATTGGGCCACCACCGTGATGCCCCGCTTGGCAGCTTCTTGGTTGAGGATTTTGGCCTCGTACTCCGAATTGGGCTCGCCTGGGTTGTAAATCAGACCCACGGTTTTGAGTTCGGGGTTGAAGGCCCTGGCCAGATCCAGCTCCCTGCCCACCGGATTGGTACCAATCGTGCCAATCACATTGGGCCGGTGTTGACCCACGCCCCCAGGAGGGGTGCCCGCACCCGCCCCCCAAGGATTGGAGCAATAGCAGAAGATCACCGGGGTTGAGGCGGGTGCCACCTTCATGGCCGCCTGCAGGGGCGGGGTGCCCACCGCCAGGATCATGTCCACCTGATCGCCCACGAATTGCTTCATCACCAAGGTGGTGTTGGGCAACTCACCGGCGGCATCCTTTTGGATGAAATTGACAGTTTTACCTGGTAGGTAACCGGCTTCTGCGAGGGCGGCTTCAAAGCCCTTGCGGGTGAGATTGGGAGGAGGCGAATCCACCATTTGCAACATGCCAATGGTGGGGCCCTTCCCCTTCTGCGACCCAAGCTTGCCGCAGGCTGCCAGCGTGATGGTGCTGGCAGCTCCGGCGCCCATCAGGCTAAGAAACTCACGACGAAGCAGGGCCATCCGCAGACTGTGAAGCTGTCGTTGCCATTGTGGCCGAGCCGTAGAAACCGCGCAATGCATCAGCGGTGAGCCCTTCCCGTTCGGCAGCGGTCCAATCCCCGATCAACCGCCCCTCATGCAGCATCACCAGGCGGTCGCCGTAGGTGAGAGCTTGATCCAAGCTATGGGTCACCATCAAGGTGGTTGTGCCGAGCTGACGCACCAACCGCTCGGTGAGGGCAATCACCGTGGCCTCGGCCCGGGGATCCAGCGCTGCGGTGTGTTCATCCAGCAACAGCAGCTCAGGGGATGCAAGGGTGGCCATCACCAAACTCAGGGTTTGGCGTTGGCCTCCGGAGAGTTGACCCACGGGCTCATCGAGACGATGGGCCAGGGGCACCCCCAGATCGTCCATCAAGGTGCGGTAACGGCGTCGATCGGCCCCATTGGGGTGGAGCCCGACCAGGCCTCGCCATCCCAATGCGGGGCGATGCCTGCGCTCGGCCAAGCGCAGGTTTTCAGCCACGGTGAGGCCGGGGCAGCTGCCCTCTAGGGGATTCTGCATCACCCGGCCAATCCATCGGGCACGGGCATAGTCCCGGCGGCGCTCCAGGGCCCGATCCCCGAGGCGAATGGAGCCTGCGCCCGCCTGCAGCGTGCCTGCCACCAGGTTCAAGAGCGTGGATTTGCCGGAGCCATTACTGCCAATCACCACCACAAACTGCCCCTCGGGACAGTGAAACGAGAAATCCCGAAACAACTGCCTCCAATCCCCACCAGGCAGGGGATGGCCCCAAGCCAGCTGCTCAACCCGCAAGCTCATCGATTTGTCCTCCCTGGATCCGAAACTCCGGGAAGCCGCAAGCGGCCAAAAGCCAAGGCAACCAGCAACAGCAAGGCCGTGGTGAGCTTGAGATCCACCGGCTCAAGACCCAATTGCAGGGCAATGGCGATAAGGGCACGGAAGAGGACGGCACCCAACACCACGGCCCCGAGGGCCCAGGGCATGGACTTCGGCCGAAGCACCGACTCGCCGATGATCACCATGCCCAAGCCGAGGATCAGCGAGCCAATCCCCATGGTCACGTCGGCAAATCCCTGGTAGGTGGCCACGAGCGCTCCTGACAACGCCACCAGGCCATTGGCCGCAGCAATCCCCAAGGTGAGACCTCTGCGTTGATTGATGCCATTTGCCCGGGCCATGGTGGGGTTATTTCCCAAGGCACGCAGGGCCAAGCCGAAATCGGTTGCCAGCAGCAGTGCCAACAGAGCCCCCAGACCCAGCAACACCAGCGTGAGACCCACGGCCCAACGGCCATCGAGGCCCATGCCCAAATCCGGGAGATGCAGGATCCCAGCGGGGGTATCGGTTAGGGGAATGTTCGAGCGCCCCATCAAACGCAGGGTGATCGAATACAACCCCGTGGTGGTGAGGATCCCGGCAAATAAATCATTCACCCCCAAACGGGTGTGGATGAGGCCGGTCACCATGCCAGCCAGAAAGCCAAACAACACCGCCAGGGCAAGGGCCGCCGGTACGGGAACACCCTCGCTGATCAGCATGGCCGCAGCTCCACCCCCAAGGGCGAAGGAGCCATCCACGGTGAGATCGGGAAAGTTGAGGACCCGCAGGGTCAGATAGGTGCCCAGGGCAAGGCCCGCATAGGCCAAGCCCTGGTCGTAGGCGCCTAGCCAAAGAGAAAGCATCGCGAAATTATGACCGGTGCTGAAAAGCTCGTCCTAGGCGAGGGGCTCAAGGTCCTCAAACCGGAACACCTGGCGTGTGGCCGCTTCCTCGCCATGGGCTTCCGTTTCCACCACCCGCTCGCTCAGCACCCAAGGGCCCGATGCGGTGAGGGGCACGAAGGTGTCGGTGAACAGGCTTTTGCCGCCCTTGCTTTCAGCCGTGGCGGGGTCGCTGTATTGGCTGCTGTAGCTGCGGCTGAGGTAGCCAGAGCCGGTATCGGTGGTGCTCTCGGTGTAGATGGTCACCACGGTGCCGTGGATGTGGCGGTGCACCATCGTCACCACGGAATCCTTGATGCGATAGCGATCACCGCTGTTTTTACCCCCCACGATCACCTCAGTGCCCACGGCATCGGTGTCGCCGGCGGTGAAGGTGTTGGCGCCGTGGGTTTGCTCTAAACTGCGGCGCACCCGGTGAATCGCCACTTCCCAGAGCTGGGAGGCCAGGGCCTTGTTGACCTCCTCATCGGCAACCCCTTCCACCTTGGCCTTTAGGTCAGCGCCCACTTCGAAGCTGCCACTCACCAGGCGATCGTCCTGCTCCCAACTGCAGCGGCCCTTGTAGCCCCCAAAGCCCGGCTCCCAGGTGTAGCGATTCTCGTAGGCAGCACGAAAGGCATCGGTGCAATCGCTACCCGAAGGAATGGCCAGGGGGCTGGGGGCAACGGTCATGGCAAGGCAACGGCAGGGGCCTAACCCTACCCAGGCTTGACAACCACAGACGGCCCCAAACCAGGGTGGATGTCCTGGAGGGCATGGAGCTCCAATTGGTGCTGCTGCAGGGAGGTGATCGCCTCCACGGCAGCCCGGGCGCCAGCCAGGGTGGTCACCGTGGGCACCGTGTAATCGAGGGCCGCCCGGCGCAGGTACTTGTCGTCGTGGGCGGCCTGGCGACCGATGGGGGTGTTGATGATCAGCTGGATCAGCCCCGAGCGGATCGCATCTTCAATATTGGGACGCCCCTCATGCACCTTGAGGATCGGCTCCACAGGTAAACCAGCCGCGGCCAACACCGAAGCCGTGCCACTGGTGGCAATCAGGGCAAAACCCAACTGCACCAAAGCCTTCGCCACGGGTACCAGGGCCTCCTTGTCGCGGTCGTGGGTGGAGAGGAAGCAGGTGCCCGTAATCGGCAGGGCTTCACCGGCGGCCAGTTCGGCCTTGGCGTAGGCCAGGCCAAAGGTTTTGGCGATGCCCATCACTTCGCCGGTGCTGCGCATTTCCGGCCCCAACAGGGTGTCAGCCCCGGGGAAGCGCTTGAAGGGCAGCACGGCCTCCTTCACCGATTGGAGGGGCGGCTTGGGTTCGGCGCTGAGGCCAAGCTCAGCGAGGGTTTGTCCGGCCATCAACTGGCTTGCCACCTTGGCTAGGGCCACGCCGGTGGCCTTGGCCACAAAAGGCACGGTGCGCGACGCCCTGGGGTTGGCTTCGATGATGAAGACGGTCTGCTCCCCCTGGGGATCCCCCTGGACGGCGAACTGGAGATTGATCAGGCCGCGCACCCCCAGGGCCAGGGCCAAATCCTTGCTCCATTGGCGAATGGTGGCCAGGGCATGGTCGCTCAGGCTCACCGTGGGCAGGCAGCAGGCCGAATCGCCCGAGTGGATACCTGCCGGTTCGATGTGTTCCATCACGCCGCCAATCACCACCTGGCCGTCGCGATCACAGAGGGCATCCACATCCACCTCGGTGGCGTTCTCCAGGTATTGGTCAATTAGCACCGGGTGGTCGGGTTCCACCTGCACCGCTTCCACCATGTAGCGGTTGAGCTCAGCTTCGTCGTAGACCACTTCCATCGCCCGGCCGCCGAGCACGTAGCTGGGGCGTACGACCACGGGGTATCCCACCCGATCTGCCACGGCCCGGGCCTCGGTCTCACTGCGGGCCAGGCCGTTGCGGGGCTGGCGGATCTCCAGCCGCCTGAGGATCGCCTCGAATTGCTCCCGATCTTCGGCGCTATCGATCGATTCCGGTGAGGTGCCCCAAATCCGGGTGCCGGTGGCGCTGCCCTGGGGGCCCTCCAGCCAACGCAACAGGGGAATGGCCAGCTTCAGCGGCGTCTGGCCGCCGAATTGCACGATCACCCCTTCGGGCTGTTCCACCTCAATGACATTGAGCACGTCTTCGAGGGTGAGCGGCTCGAAATAGAGGCGATCGCTGGTGTCGTAATCGGTGGAAACGGTTTCCGGGTTGCTGTTCACCATCACGGTGGCGAAGCCCATAGCCTGAAGGGCGAAGGAGGCATGGCAGCAGCAGTAGTCGAATTCGATGCCCTGGCCGATCCGGTTAGGACCGCCACCAAGGATCATCACCTTGCGGCGCAGCTCCGGCTGCACTTCACTCTCCGGTGGGATCAGCTGCAGCGCACCGCTGGCATCGATTCGCTCGAGGGGCCGTTCATAGGTGGAATAGTGATACGGGGTGCTGGAGGCAAATTCAGCCGCACAGGTATCGACGGTTTTGAACACCGCATTCACGCCCAGACCCTGGCGATGGGCGCGCACCACCAGCTCCTTGGCCCCGGTGGCCCAGCCAATCTGCCGATCGGAAAAACCAAGTTGCTTCAGCTCCAGGAGGGTCTCGGCATCGAGATCCGCCAGCTGACGGCTGCCCAGGAGCCGGCCCTGGGCCTCCACAATCCGCCGCAACTTGGCGAGGAACCAGGGATCAATGGCGGAGAGCGCGTGGATCTCGGCGTCACTTCTGCCCGCCACCATCGCGGCCCGCAGGGCAAAGATGCGATCCGGGGTGGCGGTGCGCAGGGCCCGCTCGAGCTCGCTGGGCTCCATGGGCTGGTCGGGCCGGTCGCAGCCCCAACCGGCATGGCCGGTTTCCAGGGACCGCAGCGCCTTTTGGAACGACTCCTCAAAGCAGCGGCCGATCGCCATGGCCTCACCCACGGATTTCATCGAGGTGGTGAGCACCGCCGGAGAGCCGCGGAACTTCTCAAAGGCGAACCGGGGAATCTTCGTGACCACGTAATCAATCGTGGGCTCAAAGCAGGCCGGCGTGGCCCCGGTGATGTCGTTGAGGATTTCGTCGAGGGTGTAGCCCACCGCCAACCGGGCCGCAATCTTGGCGATCGGGAAGCCCGTGGCCTTCGACGCCAAGGCTGAGGAACGGCTCACCCGGGGATTCATCTCGATCACCACCACATCGCCATTGGCGGGGTTGATGGCGAATTGGATGTTGCTGCCGCCGGTGTCCACCCCGATTTCGCGGATGATCGCGATCGATTGGTCGCGGAGCCGCTGGTATTCGCGATCGGTGAGGGTTTGGGCCGGAGCCACGGTGATCGAATCACCGGTGTGCACCCCCATGGGATCAAGATTTTCGATGCTGCAAACGATCACCACGTTGTCGGCGGTGTCGCGCATCACCTCCAGCTCAAACTCCTTCCAGCCGAGCAGGGATTGCTCGATCAGGATCTGGGAGACGGGACTGGCCTCAAGGCCGCTCTTACAGATCGCCCGAAATTCCTCCGGGTTGTAGGCAATCCCCCCCCCGGAACCGCCCAAGGTGAAGGCCGGGCGAATGATGCGGGGGTAGCTGCCGATCACCTCGCCAACGGATTCCGCCTCCTCCATGGTGGTGGCGATGCCCGAGGGGCACACGGCCACCCCAATCCGCGCCATCGCGTCCTTAAAAAGGAGCCGGTCTTCGGCCTTGCGGATCGCGGCCAGGTTGGCGCCGATCAGCTCAACGCCATGCTTGTCGAGGGTGCCGTTTTCGGCCAGGGCCACCGCCAGGTTGAGGGCCGTCTGGCCACCCATGGTGGGCAAGAGGGCATCGGGCTTCTCCAACTCGATCACCCGGGCCACCACCTCGGGGGTGAGGGGCTCGATATAGGTGCGATCCGCCATGTCCGGATCGGTCATGATTGAGGCCGGGTTGGAATTCACCAACACCACCTCAAACCCTTCTGAGCGCAAGGCTTTACAGGCCTGGGTGCCGGAATAATCGAATTCGCAGGCCTGGCCGATCACAATCGGCCCAGATCCCAGCAGCAGGATGCGACGCAGGTCCGTGCGGCGGGGCATGGGCGAGGAGAAAGGCCAAACCTGACTAGCCTCTCATGGGCCCCGGGAGCCCCGGGGGAGGCGAACCTCCTAGCCAAGGGTCGCTAATCTTTCACTTACACGGTTTAGCCCTGCCACTGCCCATGAGCGAACTCCAGCGCCTGAAGGGGCTGCTGCCCCCAGAGATGCAGAGCTGGGTGTTTGTGGAGGCCGCCGCTTCGGTGGAGCCCCCCTTGATCACGCTCGAGGAGATCGGCCGCGATGAAGTGGAAATCCAGCTCGATCTTGAAAAGTGGGATTCCCTCGCCCTCGACCACCGCAACCTGCTCTTCTGGCATGAGGTGGGACGGGTGCAAAACGATGCCGTGCCCAGGGATGGCTGGGAGATGGCTGCCCTGGCCATTGGCCTGGGTGGGGCGATTGGAGAGCTCTGGGTGCAGGACGGCCTGCTGCTGGTGATGGCCCTGGGCCTCTCGGGCTTTGCTGGCTACCGCCTCTACCTCAAAAACAACTCCGAAAAGCGGCTCCAGGATGCGATTGCCGCCGATGAGCGGGCGATTGATCTGGCCACCCGCTTTGGCTACACCCTGCCCAATGCCTACAAGAGCCTTGGCGGAGCCCTTAAAGAGCTGGTGGAGCAGACCCGCAAAAAGAAAAAACGCACTTTCTACGAAGACCGGCTCGAGGCACTGCGCAAGAGTGCTGGCAAAGCCCGGGCTGAAATGGCCCAGCAGCAGGGCTCCCGCCAATCGGTAACGAGTGAAAACGTCTATGGATAGTGAAAGCCTTGCTCGGCTGGCAGCCGAAGCCTCCGACGACCGCAAGGCGGTGGACATCCGCCTGATCCGGGTGGATGAGGTGTCGTCCCTGGCCGATTGGTTCGTGATCAGCAGCGGCCTGTCTGATGTGCAGGTGCGCGCTATCGCCCGCTCGGTGGAAGACCAAATCGAGGAGACCACGGGCCGGCTGCCCCTGCGACGGGAAGGCCAAAAAGAAGGGAAGTGGATGCTGCTGGATTACGGCGAGGTGATCGTGCACGTGCTCACCCCCAGTGAACGCAACTACTACGACCTGGAAGCCTTCTGGGGCCACGGTGAACAACACCTCTTCGTAAGCTCAACCCCTGCCATCACCCCCTGAGCACCGGATGGATAGCCCTTGCCCGGTTCCGCCCGAGCAACGGCCGCTGCAGGAATACGAGCAGCTGTTGGCCTCCTGGTTTTTTGTGTGGCCCTCAGCCAGCTTGGCTGGCCTGGGCAAAGCCCTAGCGGCCAGCTGGCTGCTGCTGTTGCCCATCGCGGTGCTGGTGGCCAGTGGCAGCTGGGTCCTTCGCCCTGATCCTGTGAAGGTGGCGGCCGCTGGAGCGGTGGCGGCGATCCTGATGCCCCTGTTGCTACTGGTTCGCCAGTGGCTGGGTTGGCGCTATGTGCACCGGCGCCTGGTGTCTGAGCGGGTGGAATACGAGGAGTCCGGCTGGTACGACGGCCAGGTGTGGGAGAAGCCCCTGGCCTGGCGCCAACAGGATCTGCTCGTAGCCCAACACCAGGTCCAACCCGTCCTGCTCAGGCTGAGGCAGAGCGCGGCAATCGCGGTGGGTCTGATGCTCCTGGGAGTGGGGCTCTGTCAGGCTCTTTGATACCGGCGATCGGGATCCAGGCCCTTCATGACCCTGTCAACCAACTTCGGTGGCACCAGTCGCAATGGCAATCCGCCCCTTGAGGTGCGGCTGTTGCGCAATGGCATTACGGAATCACGCCACCGGGTGCACGCCACCGTTTGCGATGGCCGCGGCAGGGTCTTGATGCGCGCTGGTGATCCCCAACAGCTCAGCTTTGTGCGCTCGGCCCTCAAGCCCTTCCAGGCCACGGTGTTCGTGGCCAGTGGCGCCGCCGACCAATGCCAATGCGGCGAGCGGGGTCTGGCCATTGCTTGCGCCTCCCATGCAGGTACGGCCACCCATGCCCGCGAAGCCTTCAAGGTGCTGTGGGGCGCCGAAATCGAGGCGGAACAGTTGCAATGCCCCTGCCCAGAGCACGGCTCTAGCCCGCTGGAGCACAACTGCTCCGGCAAGCATGCGGCCTTTCTGGCCACCTGCCGGCGCCTGGGCTGGAGCACCGAGGGCTACCTCCAACAGGACCATCCCCTCCAGAAAGAGGTGCTCAAACGGGTGGCGGAATTGCTGGGCCTGCCGGCGGCGGAATTGGTGTCGGCCCGCGACGACTGCGGAGCCCCAACCCTGCAACTGCAACTGGCCCAAATGGCCCTGCTCTATGCCCACCTCGGCGGCGGCACCCAGCCCGACCTCGAGCGCCTGAGCAGGGCCATGCTGGCCCACCCCGAATTGGTAGCCGGGGAAGGCCGCTTCGATACGGAGCTGATGCGCCGCGGCCACGGCCAGGTCCTGAGCAAGGGAGGGGCCGAAGGCATCCAATGCCTCAGCCGGGTGGGCGAGGGCATGGGGGTGGCGATCAAAGTCGAAGACGGCTCAGCCCGGGCCAAGCACGCGGTGGCCCTGCACCTGCTCGAGCAGCTCGATTGGCTGACGCCCATGACCCTCGAGGAGCTGGGCGGCAGCTTCCTCAACCCGGCACCGCACCTGCGACTTGAGGTGATCGGCGAACTCCGCTTCGACTAAGGCTGTCCATCGATCTGGCCCCCTCTCGAGAGCAGGACACCTTGGCTGGTATGGTTTGGAGGTCGACGCGGGGTAGAGCAGTCTGGTAGCTCGTCGGGCTCATAACCCGAAGGTCGCGAGTTCAAATCTCGCCCCCGCCACCATTTTCTTGAAACCCCGGCAGACCCCTGTCGGGTTTTTTTGTGATGAGCCATCAGCCCTTCCCCCAGCCCGACGCCATCGTTGTGGGATCTGGCGCGACCGGTGGGGTGGCCGCCATGGTGCTGGCCGAAGCGGGCCTCCAGGTGCTGGTGCTCGAGGCCGGTCCCAACCTGACGGCCCAGCAGGCCTTCGGCTATGAGCCCCTCAACAGCCTCAAGCGGGTCGCCAACCTGGCCAGCGGCAAGCATGCCCTCCAGCGTCACCATCCGGGCTACTGGAAGCACAATCCCGACCTGTTCGTCGATGAGCGGACAAACCCCTACTCCACCCCGGAGGATGCCCCCTACCTGTGGACCAGGGGGCGCCAGGTGGGGGGCAAAAGCCTCACCTGGGGTGGCATCACCCTGCGGCTCTCGGATTACGAATTCAAGGCTGGTGAGCGGGATGGCCATGGCCCCAGCTGGCCGATCGATAGCCAGGACCTGGCGCCCTACTACCAGCGGCTGGAGCAGTTGCTGCAGGTGCATGGGCACTGCGACGGGCTCGCCCAACTGCCCGATGGCGACTACCAATCGCCGCTACCCTTCACCCCAGGCGAACAACACCTCAAAGAAGCGATTGGCCGGGAGCTCGGCCTACCGCTCATCCACTCCCGGGGCTTCAACCTCGAACCCCGTCAGCCCGCAGGCAAAAGCTGGCCCCGCTCCAGCAGCCCAGGCCGCACCTTGGCCCGGGCCATCGCCACTGGCCGCACCCAGTTGCGCAGCAACGCCGTCGTGAGCCATCTGGTGATGGACGCCCGCCAAAACCAAGCCAGGGGCGTGGTGCTGATCGATGGGGAGAGTGGCGCCCAGGACAGGCTGGAGGCCCCCCTGGTGGTGCTGTGTGCCTCCACCATCGAAACCCTGCGGATCCTGCTGCACTCGGGCGAACAGCACCAGGGGGGCGGCCTGATCGATCCCTCCGGCCAACTGGGCCTGCACCTGATGGATCACATCTCCAGCAGCCGCTTTTTCTCGATTCCGGACGTGCCCCCCCCTGGCCAGCCCCGGGAGCTCTCGGGAGCCGGCAGCTGCTTCATCCCCAACACCATGAATCTCGATGGCACCCAGGAGGATTTCCTCAGGGGCTACGGCCTTTGGACAGCCCTGCAACGCTTTGATCCGCCAGCCTTGCTGCATCGCCGCCCAGGCGAGGCGGTGGGATTTCTGATCGGCCATGGCGAAGTGCTGGCCGATGCCTCCAATCGGGTGACCTTGCATCCGGACCAGCGCGACCGCTGGGGCCTGCCCATCGCCCACATTGCCTGCCGCTTCGGCGATAACGAACACCGGATGCTGCGCCACATGCACCGGCGCATGGAGCAGGTGGTGGCCGCCGCCGGGGGCCAGATCCGGCCCATTGAAGACCTGTTTGTGCTGCCCCTGCTGGAGCCCTGGATCAAAACCAGCCTGGCCGTGGGGAGGGGTGCACCGCCACCGGGTTATTACATCCACGAATTGGGCGGGGCCCGTATGGCGGCCCACTCCGGGGGCGGCGTGGTGAACCCCTTGAACCAATGCTGGGGAGCCAGCAACGTGCTCGTGGTGGATGGGGCCTGCTGGCCAACCGCCGCCTGGCAAAGCCCAACCCTCACCGAGATGGCCATCACCTGGAGGGCCTGTGAGGCTGCCGCCGCCCGGATGAAGCGGGGGAATGCCAGTTAGGGGGAGCTTGTCAGGGGCTGCTCACCGGGCCCAATTCTGGTGTCGATCGCCACACTTCGATGGGCCCAAGGTCCGCACAATGACTGGGCGACCTTTCCAAAGGGTCGGGCAAGGGAGAACACAAGCGGGGGTTGGCGCCTCCGCTTTTTTTATCCTTCGGTTTTTACCCCTAGGGGCGCAGGAACAAGCCGTTGAGGTAGTGCTGGGTGACGCACTGGTCGCCGCAGCCGTTCTGGAAGAGAAAATTGGCCAGGGCCGAAGTGACCAGCCGGTATTGATCCCACTCGGGGTGGTTGCTGAGGTACTGGCGCATGCCCTCGTAGAGCAACTCCGGCACCTCAGCCTCCAGGCT
>Ga0208864_1000104_pt1 | contig 25800 bp, 12 predicted proteins | sample CryBogmetaGMA05M_FD_184542 | JGI IMG/M metagenome (GOLD analysis project Ga0208864, IMG submission 184542) | Freshwater microbial communities from Crystal Bog, Wisconsin, USA - MA0.5M (SPAdes) | ecosystem: Environmental > Aquatic > Freshwater > Lake | place: Crystal Bog, Wisconsin, USA...
CGCGGCCCCGGGGGTCCCGGTGGGCCGCGTCGAGGAGGGCGGGGCGGCTTCCCGTTCGGGAGTCCGCTGGCCGCCTTTGATGGGAACCACAACGGTCGCGTCGAGCGCGGTGAGTTGGCGGAGGTGGTCGCCAGATTCGCCGGCGCCATCAACGTCGACGATGCCGGAACCTTCGGGGCCGACGAACTGGCCGCCGCACTCGAGAAGGCTCTGCCGCCTCCGCCGGGGTTCTGGCCGGCGCCCGACCGAGGCGGGCGGCCCGACGGGGACCGCCGCAGTGGCGGCCCCTCGCGGATGATCGCCGGATCGCTGTTCGCCGCGGTGGACACCGCCAAGCGCAGCCGGATCTCCCGCGAAGAGTTCGCGACGAATGCCGTCTCGGCCGCGCTGGCCGCCGACGCCGACGCCGACGGCAGTCTCGACGAGGAAGAGGTCGCCGGACTGATGCAGCGGGTGATGCCGCCGCCCGGAGGTCCCGGTGGCCGTGGCCCCGGTGGCGGCGGCCCGACGCTCGACCCGCTCGTGGGCCTCGACGACTCCACCAAGCCGCTGCGCGCCAAACTGCTCGCTGTCCCGGCCCTTCGCGACCGCTATCTCGACCACGTCAAGGCGATCGCCCGCGAGCAGCTCGACTGGGCCGCGCTCGGGCCGGAGATCGCCCGCTGGCGGGCGTTGATCATCGACGCCGTGCGCGAAGACACCCGCATGCTCGACACCACCGAGGCGTTCGAGCAGGCCACGTCGCCGGAGCCTGCTCCCGAGGGTCGCTCGAATCTCCGCAGCTTCCTGGAGAAGCGCCGAACCTACCTCCTCGACTACACTCCTCCACACCAGGCGACCGATCCACCGCACGCCGGGCCCTGACGGTCGCCCCTTCCATGAAGAGCGTAGACGTGCGCCTCAGTGACGCCTCACGGCCCTGATGCCGCGGCTGCCGGCTCGATCGTCAGCGGCACCAGCCGCACGGGCCCCAGGAGCCCCGAGGGCTGCAGCGGCCAGTCGGCCGCATCGAACGGCTTGTAGTGGACGTTCACGAAGTTGATCTCGTGGAAGTTCTTCCACGACACGCCGCGCCGCTCGAGATCGCGGATCCGATTGGCCGCCACGTTCGTCACCTCGAGTGACAGCGTGTTGGGGCCCGGCCGCAGCGCGGCGCCGATCCGCGTCCGCGAGGGCACGCTCCAGAGCGTGTCGATCTCGCGGCCATTCACGCGCACCCGGGCCACCTCGCGGACGTCGCCGAGGTCGAGGAGCCAGTCGTCGGCGGCGGTCGCCGGCAGCTCGAAGGCGAGCTCGTATCGCGCCGTGCCGGCGAAGCGTTCCCACTCGCCCCCTTGATCGGTCCACGTGCCGAGACGATCGGTCTCGAACGCCGGCGGCAGTTCCGGTCCGCCGGCGAGCGGCGTCACGGTCCACCGGCCGACGAGCGGCACAGCCTCGCCGCCCGGCACCGCAGAGGGCCACAGCTCGCCACCGGCCCGCCGCGCGGCGAAGGTGCGAATGAAGATCGATTCCCCTGGGTCGAGCTGGAGCCGAACCTCGGGGGCGTCCGCCGGCCCCCGCAGGGCCGCGATCCCGCTTTGGCCCGTGCGTGCGTCCATCAGCACGGCCGACGTGACCGACGTGGCGAGCGGCATCCAGCCGTCGAACGCCTCCGCCCCGAGGTTGGCGAGAAAGTAGAGGTGACCCTCGGCGGTCTTCCGCCGCAGGCAGCCGAGGCCGCGCGTGACCGCAGGCTCGATCCGCGCTCCCGCGTGCCGCGCCACGCCGGCCGCGTCGGCGACCACCACCACCCGGCCCGTGCCGATCGTCGCCTGTCGTGGCCCGCGATTCTGTTCGGGCCAGCGGAGTCGGGCCAGCGTGGCCGCGAACGCCGCCCGCCGCTCCTCGAGCCTGCCGAGCCCCGGCACGTCGTCCGGCAGTTTCCCGACGAAGATCACCGTGCCGCCCGACTCGGCATGATCGACGAGCGTCGCCAGCGTCTCGGGCGGCATGAGCCGGCAGGAAGGCACGACCACCGCCCGGTAGCGCGGCGCCTCCGTCAGCAGCGCGTCGGAGCAGAAGTCGAACGACAGCCCCGCGTCGAGCAGCGCCTGGGCGAGCCGGCCGCTGTCGGCCTCCTCGAGCCAGTCGTGGCCGTGCATCGAGAAGGCCCGCTGCCAGCCCTTCGGCGCGTGATCGAGATCGTGGATCGGCCAGTAGACAAGCAGGTCATTGTCGGGCTCGCCCGCCTGGAGGAGCGACTGAGCGCGGGCCACATACGCGTTCACCGCTCCGAGTTCCCGCCACAGCGGATTCCGCGGATTGGCCTGGGTCGAGGCGTAAAACAGCCAACCCGGCCAGGCCGCGTCGGCCGGCGAGTAGGCCGTGCCGTGATAGAAGACGTGGTTGATGCCGGCGAGGAAGAGCTGGTCGATCTCGGGCTTCATCTGCGACGGCGCCTCGCAGAAATGCTCCCGCATCCAGGTGAACGTCTCCGACGACGCCCGTCGCCGGCGGGCGAGATGCGCGGCCGACGAGGCGAGCCGCGTGACGAGCGGCTGCGGGAGGTTCTTGCCGACCTGCCGCTCCTCGCGGCGGTATCCCGGGATCGGGAACGGGCTGGCCCCAAAGACCTCGGTCTCGGGCACGTCGGCCAGGGCGTAGAGGTCGATGAGGTTCGCCGGCGCGCCGTGGGCCTGCTCGCGGGCCTCGCAGCCCAGCGCGTGACACCAGTCCACCCAGACCTTCAGGTAATCCGCATGGAGCTTCGCGAGCGTCGCCCGGTAGTCGGCCTTCACGCGGGCCACCGTGTCGGGATCCCCCTCCCCCTCGAGCGCCTGTCGCTGCGAATCAAGCTCGTAGCCGTGCATCTGCCGAAACGTCTCGGGGACCTCGGCCGACCAGTTCGCCTGATACTCGAACGAGTCGTGGAACTGTCCGTGGATCGCCCCCTTGGGCAGCGCCGCGAGCGCGGCCGTGAAGGGCTCGAGATACCGCCGCGCCGCCGCCGGCGAAAACGGATTGACCACGAAGCCCTCGCCGCCCGGGGCCGACCGCTTCACCTTGAACCGCGTGGGCTGGGGATCGAACCGACCGTCCTTGCCGGCGATCTTGAGCTCCACTTCGTCGGGGCCGACGTGCGGCCCCCCGAACGGCCAACCGGTGCCGGTGGCCATGTCCACGCCCAGCCCGAGTCGGGCCGCCTCGGTACAGGTGAATCCAAGCGCGGCGACGTATTCCGGCGAGAGGAACTTCAGGAACCGCGCTTCGGCCCCCTTGGCCCCGTAGATCGGCGTGATCTCCACGCCACCAAACCCCGCCGCGGCGATCGCCTCCAGTTCCCGCCGCAGGTTCGGCTCATCGACCGCGCTGCCCAGCCACCACCACCGCGTCCACGGTCGGCACTCGGCCGTGACCGCAGGCCAGGCCGTGTCGCCCGGGGGATCATCCGCCGCCAGGCCCCACCCGGCGACCAGCGCACAGGCGACGGCCACGCCGCAGCGGACGATCCGTCCGGTCCTGATGGCCGCGACGAGTCGGCGGTATGCTGGAGGGAATGGGGGGTGGATGAAACGCCCCGCGATCCGCTCTTCACTCTGGATCTGTCGCATGCGGTGGGTGCTCCTCTCGTGGGTCGTGTGCGGCGTCGGCCTGATGACGACCGCGGCTCGTGCGGATCGGCAGATGGAAAACCTGTCGCGCGGGATCGTGGCCGTGCCACGCTCCGAAGGGGGTATGTTCGTCGGCTGGAGGCTCTTCGGCACCGACCCGGACGACATCGCCTTCAACGTCTACCGCCGAGTGGACGGTGGCGCGGCGGTGAAAGTCAACGCCGCTCCGCTCACGGGCGCGACCTGCGTGCTCGACGACGCCCCGACGGATGCGGCCGGCCTCGCCTACCACGTGCGGCCGGTGCGCGACGGCGTGGAGGGGCCGCCGAGCCGTGAGGCAGCCGCCTGGCGACAAGGCTACCTGGAGATTCCGATCGAGGCGATCGACGGCTACCGGCCGGGCGACGCCTCGGTGGCCGACCTCGACGGCGACGGTGACCTCGAGATCATCCTGCACCAGGTCTCGCGGCCGCGCGACAACGGCACCGCGGGTGTCACGGGCGAACCGGTGCTCGATGCCTACGAACTCGACGGACGGCTCCTGTGGCGGATCAACCTCGGTCGCAACATCCGCGAGGGGGAGCATTACACGCAGTTCATGGCCTACGATCTCGACGGCGACGGCCGTGCCGAGGTGGCCTGCAAGACGGCCGACGGGAGCCGCGACGGCGCCGGCCAGCCGATCGGCGACCCCGACCGCGACTGGCGCACGCTCCAGCCCGGCTCGAACCGCGACGGGAGGATCCTCGACGGCCCCGAGTATCTCACCGTGTTCGACGGGGCGACCGGCCGGGCGCTCGCGACGGTGGACTACGTTCCCGGCCGCGATCCGCTCGACGGCTGGGGGGGAATCGGCGGCAACGCCGGCAACGATTCCTACGGCAACCGCTGTGACCGATTCCTGGCCTGCGTGGCCTACCTCGACGGCGAGCGACCGAGCCTGGTGACCTGCCGCGGCGTGTACGGTCGCATCGTGCTCGTCGCCTGGGACTGGCGCGACGGCCGGCTCGACCGCCGCTGGACGTTCGACTCGGGCGTGAGCCATCCCCCCTTCGACGACGCCTCGCCCTACTCGGGCATGGGGGGCCACTCGCTCGGCGTCGGTGACGTGGACGGCGACGGCCGCGACGAGATCGTCTACCAGGCGATGGTGGTGGACGACGACGGCAGCGGGCTCTACTCCTCCGGCCTGCGGCATGGCGACGCAATGCACCTGGCCGACATCGACCCCGACCGTCCGGGACTCGAGGTGTTCACGGTGCAGGAGAACGAGGAAGACGTCGAGCGGTTCCAGACTCCGGGCGCCGCCCTCCGCGACGCCGGCACCGGCGAGATTCTCTGGAGCCACAGCCCGATGGTCGACGTCCCGGCGGGGCTGGCGGCCGACATCGACCCGACCCATCGGGGCCTGGAGGCGTGGGGCGGGCCCGGCGGCCTCCGAGACGCGCGAGGCCACGAGATCGGCAGCCAGCCGCGCGAGGTCGACTGGTGCATCTGGTGGGATGGCGATCCGCTCCGTGAGCTGCTCGCCCCTGGCCGCGACTGGGGCGGCACCCGCCGCGGCGCCTCAGGGTCGCGCCGGCCGCTCGCCAGCCAGGGGATCACCCGGATCGCCAAGTGGAACTGGAAGACCGGCCGCAGCGACCCGCTGTTCCAGTGCGAGGCCACCGGGGTGCCCCGCGGGCCCGCGCTGCTCGGCGACATCGCCGGCGACTGGCGCGAGGAGATGCTCCTCGTGGCCCCCGGAGGGGGTGCGCTGCGGCTCTACACCACGACGATCCCGACCACGCATCGGCTGGTGACGCTGCTGCACGACCCACAATACCGACTCGGCCTCGCGTGGCAGAACGTGGTCTACAACAAGCCGCCCCACCCGAGCTTCTATCTGGGTGACGGCATGGGAGAGCCACCGAGGCCGGCGATCCGCCTCGTGGGCGAGGGCGAGGCCGCCCCCAGCCTGCCTGGAGATTGATCGGTGGCACATCTGGAGTCGCGTTCCATGGGGACGACTCGCTCATCCGCGGCGCGGCTTCGGGGTTTTCGCCGACGCGGGCGACACCGCCCGCTGGCCTGCGAGCGGCTCGAGCCCCGGAAGGTGCTGAGCACGACGACGCTCTATCCCGTGGCCGACACCTACACCCGTGCCGGCGTCAACGCGGGCACCGCCCAGACGCTCGTGGTCGCCGACAACAACGGGTCCGGTGGCGACGTGATGGCCTATCTCCGCTTCGATCTCTCGGGGATCGATCTGACGGGAGTGACCAACGCCTACCTCACGCTCCAGAAGATCGGGGGCGACACGATCACGTCGGATCGGTTCGACGTCTTCGGGCTGAAGAACCTCGCGGGCAACACCCCCCAGAACTGGAACGAGGCGACACTGGCCACCGCCGGGCTCGGGGCCGAATACACCGCCACGGCAGGCAACTTCGTCGATCTCACGCGGGTGGTGAACCTCAGCAGCGAGGGCACGAGCGGTGCCAACGTGATCGAGCAGGTGAGCAACAGCGGATCACCGCAGCACCTCTCGGGCGTCGATCTCGTGCAGTTCCTCCGCGACCGCAAGGCCGACGGGGGCTTGGCCACGTTCATCACGCTGGTGGACGCCGGCGCGCCCCGCACCTGGAGCTACGGGTCACGGGAGAATCCCACGGTCGCCCTGCGGCCGACGCTGCGGCTGGAGTACGTGCCCGCGTACCAGAAGGCGGCGAACACCCCGGCCCGCCAGATGGAGGCGCTCGACCGCGGCCTCGTCGCCCTGCGGCGGGCGACGGCGCAGGTCTACCTCGGCTGGCGGTTGCTGGGCACCGATCCGTCGTCAGTCGGATTCAACGTCTACCGGTCGGCGAACGGCGGCACCGCCGTGAAGCTCACCGCCACGCCGATCACGACCTCCACCAACTACGTCGATACCACGTTCTCGGCGACCGCCACCAACACCTACTTCGTGCGGCCCGTCATCGACGGCGTCGAGCAGGCGGCCAGCGAGACGACGACGCTGCCCGCCAACGCCCCGCTCCGGCAGTATCTCAGCGTGCCGCTCGACATTCCCCTCGGGGGCCAGGTGCCCGACGTGGCCAATCCGGGCCAGTTCCTCTCCTACACCTACACGGCCAACGATGCGTCGGTCGGCGACCTCGACGGTGACGGGCAATACGAGATCGTGCTCAAGTGGAGCCCCTCGAACGAGCAGAACGGCTCGATCGCCGGCTACACGGGCAGCACCATCTACGACGCCTACCGGCTCGATGGCACGCGGCTCTGGCGGATCGATCTCGGGCGGAACATCCGCTCCGGCGCGCAGTACGCCCCGTTCCTCGTCTACGACCTCGACGGCGACGGCAAGGCCGAAGTCGTGAGCCGGACGATGCCCGGCACGAAGGACGGGCTGGGGCACGACGTGATCCTGCCGGGCGACGACCCCAGCGCCGACTACCGTGACAGCGCCGGCCGGATCACCACGGGGCCGGAGTACCTCACCGTGTTCGACGGCCTGACCGGCGGGGCACTGGCCACCGTGCCCTTGGCGCCCGACCGCCAGGCCATCTCGACCTGGGGCGACAACTACGGCCATCGCGGCGAAAACCTGATGCTGGCCCCGGCCTACCTCGACGGCAGCCGGCCGAGCATCGTGGTCGGCCGCGGGGTGTTCGGCCCGAGCGGGACGTTTCCGGCCCGCAACGAGCTCACCGCCTGGAACTGGCGAAACGGAGCGCTCACGCAGCAGTGGTGGTTCCGGGGCGACATCGGCGTCAACGGCAACGTCAACAGCGAGTACGTGGGCCAGGCCAACTACACGATGATCCCGGCCGACGTGGACGGCGACGGCAGGGACGAGATCGTCTATGGGGCAATGGTGGTGGACGACGACGGCACGGGCCTCTATTCGACCGGCCGCGGCCATGGCGACGCGCTCCACGTGGCCGACATGGACCCGACGAACCCCGGGCTCGAGGTGTTCATGCCGCAGGAGGACACGAGCATCGGCAACCACACCGCCGCCGTGCTCCGCGATGCCGCCACCGGCACGCTCCTGGCCTCCACGCTCGTCACGCCGGCCGACGTCGCCGCGGGTACGTTTCCCGACGTGGGCCGGGGCATCGCCCTCGACATCGATCCCAACTACCCGGGCTACGAGTTCTGGGACAGCTACGATCCCTCGATCTACGACGCGCACGGCAACGCGATCTACGCGAAGCCGTCGAACATGCACGTCAACTTCGGCGTCTGGTGGGATGCCGACCTGCTCCGCGAGACGCTCGACAACACCACGATCAGCGATTGGAACACCGCCGCGCACGGCCGCTCGAACCTGGTGTCGTACGCCAACAGCGGGATCAACAACTCCTCGGGGCTGTCGGCCAACAACGGCACGAAGAGCACGCCGTGTCTCTCGGGCGACATCCTGGGCGACTGGCGGGAGGAGGTGATCTGGCGGACGAGCGACAACACCGCGCTGCAGATCTGGTCGAGCACCACCACGGCGACGAACCGGATCACGACCTTGATGCACGATTCGCAGTACCGGGAGGCGATCGCCTGGCAGAACGTCGGCTACAACCAGCCCCCGAACCCGAGCTTCTTCCTCGGCGCCGGCATGGCCCCGCCGCCGGCGGCCGCGATCTACACCGTGGACTCCGTGGGCAGCGACGTCGTGATCACCGTGGCGGCCGGCCAGCAGGCGATCGACCCGCCGCTGCCCACCGGCTCGGTCCGGTTGGTCAAGCGCGGAGCCGGCACGCTCACGGTCACCAAGCCCGCCACCTACACCGGCGGCACCCTCGTCGAGGCAGGTGCAGTCGTGGTGCGTGCGGCCGCGGGCCTGGGCACGGGTGGCTGGGACATCCGCGGCGGAGCGACGATGACGATCGACGTCTCGCCCACCGGGGCCGGCCTGTCGCTGCCCGCGCTCGCGATGACCGCGGCGAACCCGTCGGCGCGGCTCGATGTCGGCACCGCCCAGATGACGGTCGGCGGCGGAATGACCGCGGCCACGCTCGTGACGGCGCTCCGCGCGGGCCGGGGCGACGGGTCGTGGACCGGCGGCGGCGGGATCGCGTCGGCCGCAGCCGCGGCGGACGTCGCGGCCGGCCGGCCGGCCGGCGTGGGCTGGCGAGACAACGGCGCTGGCTCCCTCACGGTCGGCTACGCCGTGGCCGGCGACACGAACCTCGACGGCACGATCGACATCCTCGACGCGGCGGGCATCCTCGCCGCCGGGAGGTTCGACACCGGCCGCGTAGCCGCGTGGGTGGAGGGCGACGGCAACTACGACGGCGTGGTGGACATCCTCGACGTCGCCGACTTCATCGGCACGTCTCTGTTCGACGCGGGGAACTACCGGGCGACGTCCGCGGCGGCGGCCGCCACCGATTCCACGACGACCCTCACGCCCCTCGACATGGCCTTCATGGCTCAGGCAGTCCAAGGATCGCCGACCACGAAGACCACCCCACGGTTCGCGAAGTAACCGCAGCGCGGGCGGCCCGGCACGCCGACCTCAGCGGGCCGGCTTCGGGCCGAGCTTGATCGTGAAATCCTGCTGCTGCGGCCCCACCTCGAACGTCAGGTCCGAGGTTTCGAACGACTGCATCCGTTCCGGGATGCCGACGCTGGGCGGACCATCGACCACCACGTGGGGCAGCACCCGCACGCGGTAGCTGCCGGCGAAGGCCCCGTCGTCGGGCTTCTCCGAGGCGAGCACGAAGCGGCCATCCTTCCCGATGCCGCCCCTCGACATCACCCGCTTGCCGTCGATCTCCGTCTCCATCGCCACGATCCCGCCCGAGGTGAAGGGCGAACCGTCGTCATAGGTCACCATGCCGCTGACCGGATACTTCGGCCGCCCGCAGCCGGGGATCGCAACCAGAGAGATCATGGCCAAAGCCGCGACCGCAGGGCGTCGAGCGAGGTGTCGGAGGAGCATGGAAAGAGGGTACCGCAGGACTCAGTAGGCCGGAATCACCTGGCCGTCGGCCCGCTGCCCGAGCAGGGCAAGCACGCTGCCGGCAATCGACTTCGAGACCGTTTCGACGCGGCCGTCGCCGAAACCAAACAGCAGCACTTCCGGGTGGTAGCTGCCGAAGTAGTTCGTCGTGGCGGCGGGGTCGTTCGGGCCGATCGCCACGCCGGCAGCCAGGCACATTCTCGTCGAGGAATTCAGCCCGGGATTCTCCGTCGCGTAGATCGTGTTGTCGTAGCCCTGCTTACCGAACTGATCGGCCGGGATGTGCTTCTCGCCCATGAAGATCGTCTTGCCCACGCCGTCGAGGATGTCCTTGAACCGCAGGCCGGGGTTGGAGTTGACTAGGGCGCTGTTCACCACCGAATAGCCGGGCGCCAGCGGAAACGGCCCTGTCGATTGATACTCCGGCGGGTCGTAGTAGATCGAGCCGTCGGACTTCTGGACCTGGTCGTGCCCGGTGTTCACCGCGTAGTCACCGCAGAAGCCGCCGCCGCCAGGCACGGCCTCGGTGGTGAACTGCGTCGTGCGCGGCGACGACGGGCAGCGCATCGCCGGGATTTGGGTCTTCAAGGCCCCGGTCGCCTGGAACGTGGTGTTGCTGAGGTCGTGCACGCCTCCCCAATGCAGGGCCACGCCGGGCAGCGCCGTCGTGAACTGCTGATAGGCCGCAGTCTGCTCGAGGAACGGCAGCATGCGGACGACCCAGGAATGGGCCCGGAGGTTGTTCGACGACCGCGCATACGGGAGCCGCTTCTTGGCGTCCAAGTGCACCTGAAACGCCAGGCAGGTCTGCTTGACGTTGTTGCTGCAGGACGTCCGCCGGGCCGCCTCACGGGCGGTCTGCACCGCGGGCAGGAGCAGGCCTATGAGCGTCGCGATGATTGCGATCACGACGAGCAGCTCGACGAGCGTGAACCCGCGAAACGGCCCACGTCGGTCGCCGCCATGGCGGCCCTGATGATCACCCGAAATGTTCCACACGACGACGGTTCCTCGAGGCCGGTAACACCCCCACACCTGATTATATTCGACCCCACGAGGCCGTCGTCGCTATTGGCGTATCAGCCAATCGGCCCGAGGCTCCGTCGGGCGAGCCGGGGGTGGAAGCGACCGATCGCGCGAAAAGGCCCCCGCTCAGGACGCCGAAGACGAAACGGCCGGTGAAACCGCCCGCAAACCCACGCCACCGCTCGTTGCCCGGGGTCGAACGGGGTGCTAGATTTCAGGTGGTGGTCGGACGGCGGAGCGCAACGCCGATTCCTTGATTCGCACTGCCGAATGCCGTCCCACGGTTTCAGCCGGGATGGCATGTCCGCAACGAGGATGTCGCATGCGTCGGCCGTCGCCCACGATCGCTTTTTCCCTCGCTGTTGTTGCGCTCACGTGCGCCGCCTCGGCCGGCGAGCCTTCTTTCAACGCCGACATCCGGCCAATCCTCGTCGAGCACTGCTTCTCCTGCCACGGGGCTGACAGCGCTGGCCGGAAGGCCGACCTGCGGCTCGATCTCCGTGAGGAGGCGGTCGAATCCGGGGCGATCGTGCCTGGAGATCCCGATTCGAGCGTGATGCTCGATCGGATCGGCTCCGACGATCCCGACGAGGTGATGCCCCCTCCCGCCACGAAGAAGGTGCTGACGGCGGACCAGAAAGACCTGCTCGCGCGGTGGATCGCCGCGGGGGCCGAGTACCAGCCGCACTGGTCGTTCATCCCGCCGGTCCGGCCCGAGCTTCCCGCCGTCACCGAGGAGACGTGGGTCCGAAACCCGATCGACCGCTTCATCCTCGCCCGACTCGAGGCCGAAGGACTCCGTCCGGCTCCCGAGGCCGATCGCCGCACCCTCGCCCGCCGCGTGGCCCTCGATCTCACCGGGCTGCCGCCCGATCCGGCGATCGTCGATGCCTTCGTGGCCGACCCCTCGGCCGATGCCTACGAGCGGCTCGTCGATTCGCTGCTCGCGAGCCTCGAGTGGGGCGAGCATCGCGGCCGGTACTGGCTCGACTACGCCCGCTACGCCGACACCCACGGCATCCACATCGACAACTTCCGCGAGATGTGGACCTACCGGCAGTGGGTGATCAACGCCTTCAACCGCAACCTCCCCTTCGACCGGTTCACGATCCTCCAACTCGCCGGCGATCTGGTGGCCGACCACGCCCCCGACGCCACCCCCGCGCAGGTCCTCGACGACCGGATCGCCAGCGGCTTCAACCGCTGCAACATCACGACGAGCGAGGGGGGCGCGATCGACGAGGAATACCTCGTGCTCTACGCGCGGGATCGTACGGAAACGACGTCGGCCGTGTGGCTGGGGCTGACGACCGGCTGCGCCGTCTGCCACGACCACAAGTTCGATCCGCTCAGCCAGCGGGAGTTCTACGAGCTCGCCGCCTTCTTCAACAACACGACGCAGAAGGCGATGGACGGCAACGTGCAGGACACGCCGCCGATCCTCACGGTGCCGCAGCCGGAAGACCGGCCGCGGTTCGCCGAGCTCGAGCAGCGGCTGCCGTCGGCCAAGGTCGCCGTGGATGACCGGCGAAAGGCCGCCCAGCCCGAGTTTCATCGCTGGCTGAAGGAAGCGACCGCGGAATCGGTCGCGAAACTCCTCCCGCAAGACACGCCGCTCGTCGATCTGCCCTGCACCGAGGGAGAGGGCGCCACGACCCGAGTGACGCTGGTGGGCAAGCCGACCGACGCGCCGCTCACCGCGACCACGAAGTGGCAGGAGGGCCCGCTGGGCCGACCCGCCCTGCTGCTCGACGGCCGGGCGGCCGAACTGCCCGCCGCCGGCGACTTCGAGCACGACGAACCGTTCACGGTCTCGCTCTGGGTCCGCGTGCCAGCCAACGACTCCGCCTATGCCCTCGTGTCGCGGATGGACGAAGCGGCGAACCATCGCGGCTGGGATGTCTGGGTGCAGGGCCGCCGGATCGCCATGCACATGATTCATTCCTGGTCGGACGACGCCGTGAAGGTGGCGAGCACCGATCAGCTCAAGCCCGACACGTGGACGCTGGTGACCATCACGTCCGCCGGGTCCGGCAAGCCGGAGGGATTCACGATCGCCTTCGACGGCAAGCCGCAGAAGCTGAAGGTCGAGAACAACTCGTTCAAGAAGAGCACGATCCGCACCCAGGTGCCGCTGGTGGTCGGCGGCCGCTCCAAGGGGGCCACGGCCCACGGCGTCGGCCTCGCCGGCCTCTCGATCTGGGGACGGGCATTCTCGGCGGGCGAGGTCGAGGGGCTCGCCCGCGGCGGCGCCCTCACGCAGCTCGTCGCGCTGCCCCCCGATGAACGCCCCAAGGCCGCCGGCAGTCTCTACGACTGGTGGCTCGCGACGACCGACAAGCCCTTTCAGGAGGCCGTCGCCGCGGTCGCGGCCATCGAGTCGGAGCAGGCCGAAATCAAGAAGCGGGGCACGATCGCCCACGTGATGCACGAGAAGCCCGAGATGCCCAAGGCCTTCGTGCTCGACCGCGGGGAGTACGACAAGCGGAAGGCTGAAGTCGGCCCCGAAACGCCCGACGTGCTCCCGCCGTTCCCCGAGTCGCTCCCCAAGAACCGCCTCGGCCTGGCGAAGTGGCTGCTCATGCAGGAGCACCCGCTCACCACGCGGGTGACGGTGAACCGCTTCTGGCAGGAGGTGTTCGGCACGGGTCTCGTGAAAACGAGCGGCGACTTCGGCATCACGGGAGAGCTGCCGAGCCACCCCGAACTCCTCGACTGGCTGGCGATCGAGTTCCGCGAGGGAGGCTGGGACGTGAAAAAGCTGTTCCGGCTCATGGTGACGAGCGCGACCTACCGGCAGGCTGCCATCGCCACCCCGGAGAAGCTCGCCAAGGATGCGGCCAATCGCCTCCTCTCCCGCGGGCCGCGGTTCCGCATGGACGCCGAAATGGTCCGCGACCATGCCCTTGCGGCCAGCGGCCTGCTCGTGCGGCAGATCGGCGGCCCGAGCGTGCGGCCCTACCAGCCCGAGGGCGTCTGGGAGGCGGTGGCGATGGACAACAGCAACACCCGCTCCTACAAGCCCGACGCGGGCGCCGGCCTCTATCGCCGCAGCATGTACTGGTTCTGGAAGCGGTCGGCGCCCCCGACCTCGCTCGACATCTTCAACGCGCCGTCGCGGGAGAGCTGCTGCGTGAAGCGGGAGCGGACCAACACGCCGCTCCAGGCGCTCGTCACGCTCAACGACCCGCAGTTCGTCGAGGCGGCCCGGGCGCTCGCCGATCGGGCGCTGGAACTCGGGGCCGGTGATGACCAGCGGCTCGCCTTCATCGCGGAGAGGCTTCTGGCCCGCCGCTTCTCAGCCGAGGAACTGCCGGTCGTGAAGAAGTCGCTGGCCGATCTCTCCGCGTGGTACGCCGCCCACCCCGACGACGCCCGGAAGCTGATCGCCGTCGGCGCCTCGCAGCCACGGGCGAGCGACGCGGTGCAGCTCGCCACGTGGACGATGCTCACCAACGAGCTGATGAACCTCGACGAGGTGCTCTGCAAATGAATCCCCCGATCCGCTCGCCGCTGGATGAGCTGGGGCTCAACCTCACCCGGCGCCGCTTCTTCGAACGGGGCGGCCACCTGCTGGGCGGGGCGGCGCTGGCGGCGCTCGCGGCCCAGGATGCCGCCCGCGGTGCGGCCGCCGCTGGGCCCACCTTCGAGCGGGTTTCGGGCGCGATCGGCCCGCACTTCGCCCCCCGGGCGAAGCACGTGATCTACCTGCACATGGTCGGCGGTCCCCCGCAGCAGGACCTCTTCGACTACAAGCCGAAGATGGACGACTGGTACGACAAGGATCTCCCCGAGAGCATCCGCAACGGCCAGCGGCTCACCACGATGACGTCGGGCCAGAAGCGGTTTCCGATCGCCCCCTCGAAGTTCTCGTTCCGGCAGCATGGCGACTGCGGCATGTGGGTCAGCGAGGTGCTGCCCTGGACCGCGAAGATGGTCGACGAGATGTGCTTCATCCGCAGCATGCACACCGAGGCCATCAACCACGAGCCGGCGATCTGCTACATGCAGACCGGCAACCAGATCGTCGGCCGCCCCTGCCTCGGATCGTGGACGAGCTACGGGCTCGGCAGCCTGAATGCCGACCTGCCCACGTTCGTCGTCCTCGTGGCCCGGTCGAGCAAGCCCGCGCAGCCGCAGGCGATCGGGGCCCGACTCTGGTCGAGCGGGTTTCTGCCGGGCGAGTATTCCGGCGTGAGCTTCCGCAGCGCCGGCGATCCGATCCTCTACATCAACAACCCGCCGGGCGTCGCGGCGGAGGTCCGCCGCACCACGCTCGACGGCCTGCAGGCCCTGAACCAGCGGACGCTCGAGCAGATCGGCGACCCGGAAACCCGCACCCGGATCGCCCAGTATGAGATGGCCTTCCGGATGCAGGCGAGCGTGCCGGAGCTGACGAACATCGCCGACGAATCGGCGAGCACGCTCGCCCTCTACGGCGACCAGGTGAAGGATCCGGGCTCCTTCGCCAACTCCGTGCTGATGGCGCGGCGGATGGTCGAGCGGGGCGTGCGGTTCGTGCAGATCTACCTCAATCACTGGGACACCCACGCCAACGTCGTGGGCCGGCTGGTCAACGGCTGCCGGGACATCGACCAGCCCTGCTACGGGCTGATCCAGGATCTCAAGGCCCGCGGCCTACTCGACGACACGCTCGTGATCTGGGGGGGCGAGTTCGGCCGCACGGTCTACTCGCAGGGGGGCCTCTCCAAGGAGAACTACGGCCGCGACCACCATCCGCGGTGCTTCACGATGTGGATGGCCGGCGGCGGGGCGAAGGGAGGCACGATCCACGGGGAGACCGACGACTTCTCCTACAACATCGTCAAGGATCCGGTGCACATCCGCGACTTCCACGCCACGGTCCTGCACCTGCTCGGTTTCGATCACGAACGATTCACCTTCCGCCACCTCGGGCTCGATCAGCGGCTCACCGGCGTCGAGCACGCCCGCGTGGTGAGGGAACTGCTGGCCTGAGCCCTCGGGTTTCGGTCCCGCGCCGCGTCGCCACGCATGGCGACCGACCATGGTCTCGCGATATACTTTTCCGGGGCGATACGCATTCTCCATGCCGATTTCCGCCCGCACGATCGCCCTGCCGGAGGCTCTGATGCTTGAGTGCCCATCGTCCCGCTCCCTGGTCTCGGGCCGCGGAGTGATCGCCGCGTGCCTCGCCGCTGTGCTCGTCCTCGGCGCTACGTCGCTGCCGGGGGCCGACGACAAGGCGAAGCCCCAGGAACGTGATCCCCTGACCACGGCGCACACGCTGCTCGCGGTGCCGCCGCGGCCCGCGCGGCCGGCGCTGCCGCCGAGCCGGCTGCCCTTGGAGCTCATCGACGGTGAGCGGATCGCGCTCGTCGGCAACTCGACGGCCGAGCGGATGAACCTCTTCGGCCACTTCGAGACGCTCCTCCACCAGCGGTTCCCCGGCAAGCGGCTCGTCGTCCGCAACTTCGCCCGCCCCGCCGACGAGGTTGCCAACCGCCAGCGGCCCACCGACTACACCAAGCTCGACGACCCGCTCGCCGCCTTCGGCGCCGACACCTACCTCGTGTTCTTCGGCTTCAACGAGTCGTTCGCCGGCCCCGACGGCGTGGCCAAGTTCACCGCCGACTACGAGAAGTTTCTCACCGAGTTCGCCCGGCAGTATTCCCGCGACGACACCGGCGCCGCCCCACGCTTCGTGCTCATCTCGCCGATCGCCGTCGAGGCCAGCGGCAGCCCCCACCTGCCCGACGCCGAGAAGCAGAACGACACGCTCGCCCGCTACCGCGACGCCGTCAAGGCGATCGCCGCGAAGCGGTCGCTCGCCTTCGTCGATCTCTTCGACTCGACGCGCCAGGAGTTCGCGGCCCAGCCCGGCCTCCAGCACACGATCAACGGCTGTCACGTGAGCGACTCCGGCGACGCCCTCGTGGGCCGCCTGCTCGACCGCGGCCTGTTCGGCGAACCAGCCCCGAGCCCGCTCTCCACCGCCGCCTTCGAGAAGCTCCGCGCCGCCGTCAACGACAAGTCGTGGGTCCATCTCCAGGACTACCGCATGGTCAACGGCTGGTACGTCTACGGCGGACGCCGCACCTGGGACACCGAGACCTTCCCCCGCGAGTTCCTGAAGATCCGGGCCATGGCCGCCGTCCGCGACGCGTATGTCTGGGACATCGCCGCCGGCAGGCCCGTATCCGCCACGCCCGACGACTCGCACACCGGCGAGCTGATCGTGCCCCCCACCCGCTTCGGCGAGCCCCGGCAGGCCTACAGCGAAAACCCCGAAGGCGGCCCGACGATCCTCCCCCCGGCCGACCTCATCAAGACCTGCGCCGTGCCCCCCGGCTTCGAGATGACGCTCTTCGCCGACGAGACGAAGTTCCCGGAGATCGCCAAGCCGGTGCAGCTCGCCTTCGACGCCAAGGGCCGGCTCTGGGTCTCCACCATGCCGAGCTACCCGCAGTGGCAGCCGGGCGATCCTCCGCCCACCGACAAGCTCGTGATCCTCGAAGACACCGACCGCGACGGCGCCGCCGACAAAAGCACCGTCTTCTACGACAAGCTCCACTGCCCCACCGGCTTCCAGTTCTTCGACGGCGGCGTGCTCGTCATGGACCAGCCCCGCATGCTCTGGCTCAAGGACACCGACGGCGACGACAAGGCCGACGTCGTCGTGCACGTGCTCGACGGCTGGGCCACCGAAGACACCCACCACACCGCCGGCGCCTTCGAGATGAGCCCCGGCGGACTGCTCCACATGCTCGAGGGCGTGGCCATGAGCACCGCCGTCGAGACCCCCTGGGGGCCGTTTCGCAACTTCGGCTCCTCGGGCGGCTACGTGCTCGACCCCCGCTCCTGGAAGCTGCGGCACTTCAAGACCCCCGGCTACGGCAACCCTTGGTGCTACGTCTTCAACGAGTGGGGCCAGGGCATCTGCGGCGACGGCACCGGCGCCAGCCAGCACTGGGACACGCCCCTCTCCGGAGCCCAGTACGGCGGCCGCAAGGGACTCAACGCCGTCTTCGACACCGAAAAGACCCGGCCCGTCGTCGGCAGCGAGTATCTCCGTACCCGCCAGTTCCCCGACGACGTCCAAGACAACTTTCTCTACGCCTGCGTGATCAACCTCAACGGCATGCCCCGCTGGCACATCTCCGACGACGGCGCCGGCTACAAGGGGGAGCGGGTGCGGCACGACCCCAAGGATCCCGCCACCGCCTTCGACCTCATCAAGAGCACCGACAAGCACTTCCGCCCGGTCGATCCCCAGATCGGACCCGACGGCGCCCTCTGGTTCGGCGACTGGGCCAATCCCCTCATCGGCCACATGCAGTACAGCCAGCGCGATCCCAACCGCGACCATGTGAAGGGACGGATCTACCGGCTCGTCTACACCGAGAAGCCCCTCCTCACCCCCGACACCCAGTTCGGCAAGTCCACCCGCGAGGTCCTCGACCAGCTCCAGGCGCCCGAATGGCGCACCCGCTATCGCGCCCGGGCCGATCTCCAGGCCCGGCCCCGGGCCGAGGTGCTCGCGGCGGCCGGCGAGTGGCTCGCGGCACGCCGCGCCGCGGCGCTTGAGAGCGACGTGGCCGACCGGCTCGCGACCGAGGTGCTCTGGCTCCAGCAGAGCTTCCATGCGGTCGATCGCGGGCTCCTCAGCACGCTGCTCAAGGCCCCAACGCCCGACGCCCGCGCCGCCGCCACCCGCGTGCTCGCCGACGAGCGCGAGCGGATCGCCGACGCCCCGGCTCTGCTCGTGGCCCAGGCCACCGACGCCAACCCGCGGGTCCGCTGCGAGGCCGTCCGGGGCTTGAGCTTCTTCCCCACCCTCGACGCCATGCGGGCCGTCGTCGCCGCGGCCAATGTCACCCCGGCCGACCGCTACGTCGACTACACCTGCGACGCCGCCCTCGGGGCCACCATCGGCGTCTGGCGACGCGAGCACGACGCCGGCCGGTTCGTGACCGCCGGCTCGCCCGCCGCGAAGCTCATCGACAGCGTTCTCGGACTCGAGAAGAAGGCGCAGGAGATCATCCCCTACCTCGCCGTGCTCACCAGCAAGGATCCCCAGCCCGAAGAGGCCCGCAACAAGGCGATGCAGGCCCTCGCCGACGTGAAGGGGGGCAGCGCCGACAACGGCAAGACCGTGTTCCGCCGCGTCTGCATCAACTGCCACAAGATCGGCAACGAAGGGGCCGATTTCGGGCCCAGCATCGACGGGGTGGCCAAGCGGCTCTCGTCCTACAAGCTGGTCGAGTCGATCATCGACCCCAACGCCGAGGTCGCGGAGAAGTATCTCTCGACGTCGATCCTCACCAACGACGGCCGGAGCTTCGTGGGCCTGCTCGTGAGCGAGACCCCGGAGGAGATCGTGATCTTCGACGGCAAGGAGAAGAAGAAGGTCGCCATCGCCGACATCGACGAGCGGACGCAGCTGAAGCAGAGCAGCATGCCCGAGGGCCTCGCCGGCACGCTCTCGCCAAATGAGTTCCTCGACGTGATCGCGTTCCTCAAGAGCCGCACCAAGTAGGAGCGCGCCGCTCGCACGTCGTCATGCGCCCCGCCATCGGCCATCCGCAGCGCCGCCCGAGCCGGCCCGCCGTCGCCCTCGCGGTCGTCGTCGCGGCGGCCGCGGTGCAGGCCATGGCGGTCGACTTCGCGCACGAGGTCGTACCGATCCTCCGGCAGCACTGCGGCGAATGCCACACCGGCGACGCGCGGCAGGGGGGCTTCTCGCTCAACACCCGCGAGGATCTCGTGGCTGGAGGAGACTCCGGCACCGCCGGGATCGTGCCGGGGTCCGCGGCGACGAGCGAACTGGTGGCCCGGATCACGAGCACCGATCCCGACTATCGGATGCCGAGCGCGGGGGACCCGCTGCCCGCCGAGGCGATCGCCATCCTGAAGGCCTGGATCGACGAGCAGGCCCCGTGGGAGCCGGGCTTCGCCTTCCAGGGCACGGCGTGGGAGCCACCGCTCGCCCTCCGCGAGATCACGCTGCCCCCCACCGTCGACGGCCGCACGAACCCAGTCGATCGCGTGATCGACGCCCACTACGCCGCCCACGGCATGCCCCGGCCGCCGCGGTGCGACGACCGCACCTTCATCCGCCGCGCGAGCCTCGATCTCGTCGGTCTCCTGCCCGCGGCCGACCGCGTGGAGGCGTTCGTGGCCGACACCGACCCCGGCAAGCGGGAGCGGCTCGTCGCCGAACTGCTCGCTGACGACGTCGCCTACGCGGATCACTGGCTCACGTTCTGGAACGACCTGCTCCGCAACGACTACACCGGCACCGGCTACATCACCGGCGGGCGGCGGCAGATCACCACCTGGCTGCACCGCGCGCTCGCCGACAACCTTCCCTTCGACCGCTTCGTGCGGGAGCTCGTGTCTCCCGGCGAAGCCTCCCGCGGCTTCATCGACGGGATCGTCTGGCGGGGCACCGTCAACGCCAGCCAGACCGTGCCGATCCAGTTCGCGCAGAACGTGGGCCAGACGTTCCTGGGCATCAACCTCAAGTGCGCGAGCTGCCACGACAGCTTCGTGGACCGCTGGACGCTTCGGCAGACCTACGACCTCGCGGCGATCGCCTCCGAGCAGCCGCTGGAACTCGCCCGCTGCGATCAGGCGACCGGCGTGATGGCGACCCCGGCGTGGATCTTTCCCGACCTCGGGCAGATCGACGCCTCACAGCCGCCGGCGCGCCGACTGGCGGCGCTCGCCACCCTGATCACGCAGCCCGGCAACGGCTGGCTCTCGCGGACGCTCGCCAACCGGCTCTGGCACCGGCTGACGGGCCGCGGCATCGTGCATCCCGTCGACAGCCTCCGCACCCGTCCCTGGAGCGAGGATCTGCTCGACCTGCTCGCGGGCGACCTCGTCGCTCACGACTGGAACGTGCGGCACCTGCTCGCGACGATCGCCACGTCGGAGGCCTACGCCGCGGTCACGCCGACCGTCGCGGATCAGCCCGGGGGATCCGACTTCGTGTTCGCCGGCCCGCTGCCGCGGCGGATGACGGCCGAGCAGTTCACCGACGCCGTCTGGACGCTGGCGGGCACCGCGCCGGCGACGCCCGACGCCGAGGTGGTCCGCTTCGAGCAGGGAGCTGATGCATCGGACCTGCGGCCGACGGCCCGGTGGATCTGGCGCGATGAGTCGGCCGCGTCGCCCCCGAAGGAGGCGCTCACCTTCCGCGCGACCTTCACGCTGCCGCATCCCGTGGTGCACGCCGCGGTGGTCCTCGCCGCCGACAACGAGGCGACGCTGTTTCTGAACGGCAAGTCCGTGGCCACCACCACCGACTGGAAGCGGCCCGCGACGGCGGTGGTCACCGCCGACGTCAGACCGGGCGCCAACACGGCGATCGTGACCGCGGCGAATGCCGCCGCCGGCGGTCCCGCCGCCCTCCGCATGGAACTCCGCTGCCGGCTCGCCGACGGCACGATGCAGTCGATCGTGACCGACGAGTCATGGAGCTGGACGACCGCGCGGCCGGATGCGAAGGGGGCGTTTCCGAAGGGCAAGGAGCCGACCGACTGGGCGACCGCCGCCGTCGTCGCGAACCAGGCCACCTGGGCGGCGGCCGACGCGGCCTTCGCGGCGGACGTGCTCGCGGCCACGGCGCCGGACGGGCTGCCGATGATCCGCGCGGCCCTCGTAAAGGCGACGCCGCTGATGGCGGCGCTCGGCCGGCCGAACCGCGATCAGGTGGTCACCAGCCGGCCCGCGGATCTGACCACGCTCGAGGCGATCCTGCTGGCCAACGATCAGTCGCTCGCCGACGAGATCGGCAAGGGGGGCGGCCGCATCCTCGCCGCCCACGGCCCCGACCCCGACCGGATCGCCGCCTGGATCTTCGCCACCGCCCTGGCGCGGCCCCCGACCGCGGAGGAAGCGGCCATCGCCCGGGTTCTACTCGGGGCGGCCCCGACGGCGGAATCCGTCGCCGACTGCCTGTGGAGCGTGGTCATGCTGCCAGAGTTCCAGTTGGTGCGATAATGAATGTGGAGGCCCTTCCATGACAACCCGCCGCGCATTTCTCGAAAGCCTCGCCGCCGCCGCGACGGCGACCGTCGCGCTGCCGGAGCCGCGGGCCCGTGGCGGCGAGTCGGGCCAGCGGATCGTGCATCCCGAGCCGCGGGCCGACGCGGTCATCGTGCTCTGGATGGCCGGCGGCATGGCCGCCCCGGACACGTTCGACCCCAAGCGCTACAAGCCCTTCGAGCCCGGCCTCGCGGTCGCCGATGTGATCAGCACGTTTCCCGCGATCCCCACCGCGATCGACGGCGTGCAGATCTGCGACGGCCTCCCCGAGATCGCCCGGGTGCTCGATCGGGGCACGCTCGTCCGCTCGCACGTGCAGCCCGACCTCGGCAGCATCCTCCACTCCCGGCACCAGTATCACTGGCACACCGGCTACGTGCCCCCGCAGACCGTGGCCTGCCCCCACCTCGGCGCCTGGATGGCCCGCGTGCTCGGCCCCCGCAATCCGGTGATGCCGGCGTTCGTCAACATCGGCCAGCGGCTCGAGGGGATCGGTGAGAACGAGGAGATCAAGGCCTTCACCACCGCCGGCTTCTTCGGCAGCGAGTATGGGCCGATGAACCTCCCCTATCCGGAGCAGGCGGCTCTCGCGGTGCGGCCACCCGACGGGATGTCGGTGAAGCGGTTCGCGGAACGCTACGCGGCGATGAAGCGGCTCGCGGCGGCGTCGGCGCACCGGGAGTATGCGAGCGACTTCCACCAGGAGTCGATGCTGCGGAGCATCGACAACGCCCATCGGCTGCTCGGCGCGAAGGAGCGAGAGGCGTTCGACATCACGCTCGAACCCAAGGACGTGCAGGACCGCTACGACACGGGCCGCTTCGGCCGCGGCTGCCTCCTGGCCCGACGGCTCGTCGAGCATGGCGCGCGGTACGTCGAGGTGACCACCGAATACATCCCGTTCGTCCACTGGGATACCCACGAGAACGGCCACGAGCGGGTGGCAGCGCTCCATGCAGAGATCGACCGCCCCATCGCCACGCTGATCCGCGACCTCGAAGAGCGGGGCCTGCTCGACCGCACGCTCGTGGTGATCGCCAGCGAGTTCAGCCGCGACATGATCACCGAGGGCCAGCCGGGCTCCGCGGCGAAAGACCAGTCGAGCTCACCCAAGGATTTCCTCAAGCTGCCGGCCCACTACGGACAGCACCGCCACTTCACCGCCGGCTCGAGCGTGGTGCTGTTCGGCGGCGGCATGAAGCGGGGCGCCGTCTACGGGAAGACGGCCGAGGAACGTCCCTGCATCGCCGTGGAAAACCCCGTCTCGATCACCGACCTGCATGCCACGCTGTTCACCGCCATGGGGATCAGCCCGAAGACGGTCTTCGACATCGAGAACCGTCCGTTCTACGCCACGCTCGACGGCAAGGGGCGGGCGGTGGATGGGCTGTTCGCCTAGGCCACGGGATCGGGCTTCCCCCGGTATCCTGTCGCCATGGTCTGGGAACACTCCTACGATCCGCTCGGAGCGCCGCTCCTCTCCACGCTCGTGGCGGCGGTGCCGCTCGCGGTGCTGCTCGGCCTGCTCGCCTTCGCCCGCTGGTCGGGGATGCGGGCGGCGGTGGCGGGCCTCACCGCAGCGCTCGCGATCGCGGTCGGCGTGTTCGGGATGCCGGCCTCCGCGGCGGTCGCGGCCGCGGCCCACGGCGCGTGCTTCGGCCTGTTTCCGATCGGCTGGATCGTCGTGACGGCGATGTTCCTTCATCGGCTCTGCGTGGAGGCCGGGGCGCTCGACGTCATGAAGCGGTCGGTGACCGACCTCTCTCCCGACCACCGGCTCCAGGCGCTGTTGATCGCGTTCTCGTTCGGCGCCTTCCTGGAGGGGGCGGCCGGATTCGGCGCCCCCGTGGCGATCTCCGCCGCGCTCCTCGTAGCCACGGGTTTTCCGGCGGTGGAAGCAGCCCGCCTCGCGCTCCTGGCCAACACGGCTCCGGTCGCCTTCGGCGCCCTCGGCACTCCGATCGTCACGCTCGCGAAGGTCACCGGCCTCGACGAACGGGCCATCTCGGCGATGGCCGGCCACCAGCTGCCCTTCTTCTCGCTGGTGGTGCCGGCCTGGATGGTCTGCGCGATGGCCGGCTGGCGAGGACTCGCCGGGGTCTGGCCGGCGGTGCTCGTCTGCGGGGGAACATTCGCCGCCGTGCAGTACGCGATGGCCACCTTCGTGGGCGCCGCGCTCGTGGACGTGGTCGGAGGCGTCGCGAGCCTCGTGGCGCTCGCCGCATTCCTCCGCTGCTGGAGGCCCGCCACGGTCTGGCAGCATGGGGCCGAGAACCCCGCTCGCTCAGCAGAGCCGCCGTCGCCGCGGGATTCCGCCGCACGGATCGCCTGGGCCTGGATGCCCTGGGCGTTTCTCTCGCTGGCGGTGTTCGCCTGGGGGCTGCCGGCGGTGAAGGCCACGCTCGACGGACGGGGCGGCGCAGTGCCGCTTCCGCGGGTCGCCGTGGCGCCGGAGTTCGCCGTGCCCTTCCTCGATGGTCGGGTGGCGAAGGTGCCCCCCGCCACCCGTGAGCCCCGCGAGATCGAGCGGGCGGTCTACCGCTTCAACTGGCTCTCGGCGGCGGGCACCGGCATCCTCGCGGCGGCGGTCGTGGCGATCCCGTGGCTCGGCATTTCCTGGCGGCGGGCGCTGGCGCTCTGGTTCGACAATCTCCGCAGCCTGTCCGAGTCACTCGTCACGATCGCCACGATGCTCGCGCTGGCCTTCGTGACCCGCTCCTCCGGCAGCGACGTCACACTCGGCCTGGCGCTCACCGCCACCGGGGCGGCCTATGCCTTCTTCGCCCCGCTCCTCGGCTGGCTCGGCGTGGCGCTCACCGGCTCCGACACCTCGAGCAACGCGATGTTCGGCAGCCTGCAGCGGGTGACGGCCGAACAGCTCGGGCTCGATCCGCTGCTCATCTGCACCGCCAACAGCACGGGCGGCGTGATGGGCAAGATGATCGACGCCCAGAGCATCGTGGTCTCGGCCTCCGCCACCGGCACGCACCGCAGCGAGGGGGAGATCCTCCGCCGCGTGTTCCCGCACTCGCTCCTGCTGGCGGCGCTCATGGGCCTTTTGGTGTGGCTGCAGGCGGGTCCACTGGCGTGGATGGTGCCGACGGTCCGCTGACGAGCCCACGGTCGTCGGCTTCGAGGCCGAGCACGAGGGCCGCCACGGCCCAGGCATCGGCCTCGGCGCACACCTCCGCCACCACCGTCACCGACCGAGCAGCCCGCTGCACCGGGCGACCCGACCGCGGGTCGATCGCGCCGCCACCGTCCCGAAGCGTGCTCGTGGCCAGCGCCTGCCCAGGGGCCAGCTCCACGACGCGTGGTTCCCCGCGGCCGGAGACGAGCGACCGCAGGGCCACCCGCCACGCCCCGCCGTCCGGCCGCGTGCCCCAGGCCCGCACCTCGCCCCCCAGTTCCACGAGGTGCCCGCTCGAACCAAGCGCCGCGAGCCGCGCGCCGATCCGGTCCACGGCATGGCCCGGGGCGATGCCGTCGAGGTCGAGCGTGACGCCGGGAACCGTCTTCCGGAGCGCCGCCGGACGGCCGTCCTCGGCAGCCCGCACCTCCACGAACCGCAGGCCGACCCGGCCGCGGGCGGCGGCGAGCTCAGCCGCGGTGGGGGACGGGCCACGCCGCCAGAGCGTCACCAGTGGCCCGACCGTGATGTCGAACGCGCCGGCGGAACGCTCGTGCATCCGGCGGGCGACCTCGACGATCGCCGCCAGGTCGGGGGCGATCGCAATCCATTCGCCGGGGGCGGCCCGGTTGAATCGGCTCACGTCGGAGTCGTCGCGCCACGTGCTCGCCGCCCGGTCGATGTCCGCGAGCACGCGCTCGATTTCGCGATGCACCCCGCCGGTCGTCAGCCCGGCCACGGGACCGCGGAGCGCGACCCGCCAGGTGGTTCCCATCGCGGGTCCGACCAGCGTCGGGTGGTCGTCGGCCGGGATCGGTGCGGCCGCGAGCGGTGTGGCCGACGCCAGGGCGATCACGACCGCGGCACCGAAGGCGACGCGTCTCATCGCGGCCACCAGTGCGCCGCCGCCGCCACCGCAAGGCAGCCGAGCATCACGCCGTCGCGCCACGAGAACCGATCCGATCGCCCGGTGAGCCGGAGGTGATCGAGCAGCGCGCCGGTCGGGCAGGCGTGGCGGCAGTAGGCCATCGGCACGAAGGCACTCGCGACCAGACCGGCGGCGAAGATGA
>Ga0208864_1000105_pt1 | contig 25760 bp, 23 predicted proteins | sample CryBogmetaGMA05M_FD_184542 | JGI IMG/M metagenome (GOLD analysis project Ga0208864, IMG submission 184542) | Freshwater microbial communities from Crystal Bog, Wisconsin, USA - MA0.5M (SPAdes) | ecosystem: Environmental > Aquatic > Freshwater > Lake | place: Crystal Bog, Wisconsin, USA...
TTCCAACACTACCCCACGAAAGCCGCCCGCGGCCGCGGCACCCCGCGCGCGGCCGCGGGCGGCTTTCGTGGGGTAGTGTTGGAATGGCCTTCCCGGCGGGCCGCAGACGAACGGCCCGCTCGCCCCGACCCGGCCTCCCTCCGCCAGGATCCCACCGATGCGCGCCCCCCTCCTTCCGCCCGCCCGTGGACACCATCCCCCTGAGACGCGTGCACGGCTGAATCCCTCCGGCATGCGCCCGGGCGTCGCGGGCGGGATCACCCCGCCGCCGGTGCGCGCGGCCCTGCTGCTCGTCGCGATCGCCGCCGTGGCGCCCCCCGCGCCCGCGGCCCGTGCCGAGGGCTGCATCACCGGCTGCATCGCCGGCACCGCGGCCGACGAGTTCACCGCCGACCGTGCCGGGCTCGTCCGCGAGTGGATCGTCCAGGTGCCGACCGCCACCGGCGGCACGGGAGTCGAGCACGTCGTCGTCGGCGACGGACTCGTCGTGGCCCAGACCCGCGACGGCACGGCCCATGCGATCCGCGCCGCGGCCTTCGGCGCCAGCGAGCGGCAGGCGGGACCGCAGTCGGTGCCGCCACAGGTGTCGGCGGCCGCACCGGGCTCGATCCTCTGGTCACGGCGGCTCCCCAGCTTCGGCGGGCCGCTCGTGCCGGCGGCGGTGGGTCCCGACCTCGTCATCGTGCCGCACGAGGATCGGATCACCGGCATCGAGCGGGAGACCGGCCAGATCCGCTGGGAACGGTCGCTCGGCCGCCATCCCGCCGGCGGCCCCGCCGCCGTCGGCAACTGGATCTACGCGCCCCTCACGGGCAGCGACGTGATGCGGTTTCCGGTCAACCCGGTGCGGCAGCCGCCGCAGCCCACGCTCGCCGAAGCGCCGAAGAAGGGGGGCAAGGCCGCCGCGAAGAAGGTCCGGCGGAAGCGCGAGGAGAGCCTCGAGCCGGTGAAGATCGACGCGGCCGGACGCGTTCAGATGGCTCCCGTGCCGCTGGCCGACGGCGTGCTCTGGTGCACGGCCGACGGCCTGCTCGTCACGCTCCAGCCCGCCGACAGGGATTGGAACCGCCTCGAGTTCACGCTCGAGAACCCCCCCGCGGGGCCGCCGGCCGTCCGCGGCCGCAGCATCTTCGCCGCCACGACCACCGGCGACCTGGCCCGCATCGACCTCCCGCAGAGCGGGCGGAACATGGAACTCGTGTGGCACGTCGTGCTGCCGGCGGATCCCGACAGCGGGCCGTTCGTGGCCGGCAACACGGTGGTCGTGTCGCTCGGCGACGACGGACTGGCGGCCTACGCGGCGGACACGGGCGCCGAACTGTGGCGGACCTGCCTCCCGGGCCGGATTCTCGCCGCGGGCGGCGACCGCGTCTGGGTGCTCGACCGCGTGGGGCGGCTGTCGGGATTCGACCTGGCCGACGGCACCCGCCGCGAGGTGCTCTGCCTGGGGCCGTTCACCGAGCCGATCGTCAACGTCCGCACCGACAGGCTCCTGCTGGCCTCGCCGCAGGGCACGATCGTGGCGCTCGCGCCCAAGTCATCCGTGGCGGCCCCGGCGGCGGCCGGAGCGGCCGGAGCCAAGCCGCCGCGGGAGGCCGACACTCCCGCCGAGGGCATGCCGCCGGAGGACGACGCTAGCGACCCCGCTGCGCCGGAAGACGACTTCGCGGATCCTGACGCCATGCCTCCTGCATGAGCGCGTAGAGCTCGCGGTCGTAGCGGTGGAGCCGGTGCGGGTCCTGGAAGAAGCACTCGGTGGCCACGGCGAAGAACTCGCCCGGCCCCTCGGCCGCGTAGTCGTCGAAGGCCACGAACCGCCCCTCGTCGAGCGCCTCCTCGAAGCGGACGCGGCACTCGCCGATCCCCCGGATCCACGCCCGCCGCGCCGGCGCCGACTCCAGCGGCGGCACGCCGTCGATGTCGCCGTCGAGCATGTCGATGGCGTGCGCGCATTCGTGGATGACGACACTCCGCGGCCCGTCCCGCAGCCGTCCCCCCTCCACCACCCGCGGCCAGGCGAGCACCATGCTGCCCCCCTGCCAGGTCTCGCCGAGTCGCGGCTCGCGCCATTCGAGCTCGCCGCCGCCGGCCAGCGGCGTGGAGCGGGGCACGACGTAGTCGCCCGGGTAGACGAGCACCGACGAGAGCCGGTCGAAGTGCTCCTCCGGCATGCCGAGCACCATGATGCCCGCCTGGCCCGCGATCGACACCCGCACCTCGTCGTCGATCCGCTGCCCGCCGCAGCCCTCGAACCGCTTCTCCGCGACGAACACGGCCACCCACGCCCGCAGCCGCCGCCGTTCGTCGTCGTCGAGCCAGGCGGCCTGCTTCACGTTGCGGCCGAGGATGTCGTCCCACTCCGCGGGCCAGGGACGGGCGCGGATCGCCCGGCGGCGTCGGGATCGCAGCCAGCCGAACATGAGGGCCACCCCGCGCCGGTCGCCGTCAGGGCTTGAGCGGCAGCCGCCTCGAGAACAGGTCGAGCGCGAGGAACAGGCAGCCGGTCGACACCGCCAGGAACGACAGCAGGAGCATCGCCGTGTAGACGTTCATCGGCGGGCGGGGCGCGTCGGGCTTGATGTCGTCGGCCATGGCGAACGTGCTCGGTCGGGGTCAGGCCTTGAGCCGCGTGGTGACCTTGTCGCCCCGCTGGATGATGCCGCGGGCATACTCCCGCACGATGACGGCCACCGCCCGGTCGGGCTTCACGCTCTGGACGGTGGCGCGGCCGAGATACTGGTCGTTGCGGTAGACCTCGATCTGGTGGCCCTTCTGCAGGCCGTCGTCGCCCCCCAGCGAGACCTCGATGGCGTTGTCGACGACCGCCGTCACGACGCCGTCCACCGCCGGCACCTGCTCCTTGGGCAGGCTGCCGAGCGACAGGCCGCTCTGCTGGAGCAGCTTCCGCGCGTCCGCGACCTGCGCCTCGAGCTGCGCCTTCCGCTCGTTGGCGATCTCGAGGAACGACTCCTTCTCGTGGAGCTGGCCGGCGAGCTCGGAGGCGCGGGCGACCTGCTCGTCGACCTTCTGCTGCTTGTCGCGGATCTCGGCCTGCAGTGACTTCACGTCCTCGCGGGCCCGGGTGAGGTCGTCCTCGACGTTGGCCAGCTCGGTGATCTTCTCCTGCATCGCCTCGAGCTTCTCGTTCCGCTGGTCCTTGTATTGCTTGAGCTCGTCGCGCTTCTCCTCGAGCGCCTGCTGGAACTTGGCGATCACCTGGTCGCGGGCCGCCTCCGAGGCCGCCACTTCGGCGGTCAGCCGGGTGATCTCCTGGTTGAGCTTCACCTCCTCGGCCTTCACCTTGTCGAGCTCGTCCTGCGTCTTCTTCGCGGCCGCCTGCCAGTCGACGTGCGAGGAGAAGATGGCCACGGCGAAGCTCATGAGCATCAGGCTCATGACGAACACCGCGAAGACGAAGATCTTGCCGATGACGTTTTTCATGGTCGATGCTTCACGGTCGGTGATCCGGCGCCGGACGGCCTGACGGCCGTGCCGGCGGGCCCCGGAGCGGGCGATCGCGACCCACGGGAAACCGCCCGGCGGTCCGCGCTCCCCATCCCCGGTCAGCCTACGGCTTGATCGGCAGGCGGGTCAACGCTTCTGCACGTGCGGCCGCGGCGCCCTCCCCGACCGTGCGCCGCCCCGCCACGAGGGCAGCGCGGCCCCCACGACCGCCACGATCCCCCAGAGCGGCAGACTCCCCCATGCCAGCCACGGCCCGGTGCGGCCGTCGGGCACGACACGGGCCCGGACCGTGCCGGTGGCCCGCCGGGGGCCACGGGCCAGGAGCCGGCCCGACCCGTCGATCCAGGCGGAAAACCCGGTGTTGGCCGCGATCAGGAGCGGCGTCCGCACCTCGACGGCGCGGAAGATCGCCGCGGTGAGATGCATGTCGAGCTCGCTCGATCCCCAGAACCAGCCGTCGTTGGTGAGGTTGACGATGATGTCGGGTCTGCCGCCGCGGCGATCGAGCTCCCGCACGAGTCCCCGCACCGCTTCCGGCAGCGCCGTCTCGTAGCAGATGTTCGCGGCCACGCGCCGGCCCGCGATCTCCACCGCCACCGGGGCCTTCCCCGGGGTGAGTCCGGCCGGCAGCGGCGTGAGCCGGTAGAGCCAGGGGAGCCGGTCGCCGAGGGGCACGTACTCGCCGAAGAGCACCGGGTGCATCTTGTCGTAGCAGGCGAGCGGCGTGCCGGCGGCGTCGAGGAACAGTCCGCAGTTGTAGTTGCGGGCGCCTCCCGGAAACCGCGGCGAGAGCGCCTGCCGGTCGATGCCGACGAGCCAGTTGGTGCCGTAGCGGCGGGCGTAGGCGGCGAGCAGGTCGAGCCGCTCCTGCTCGAGCGCCCGGCGGGCGAGCGCCTGCCGGTCGGCCCGCGCGCCGGTCGCGGCGTCGAGGCCGGCGAGCGCCTGTTCCACCACCGGCCCCGGCAGCTCCTCGTCGGGATCGATCTCGAGGAGGCCCCAGCGCCACATCGTCTCCGGCCAGGCGATCAGGTCGGGCCGCGCCGCGCCCCCCGCGGCCAGGGCGGCCATCGTGAGCTCGTCGTAGTGGCGGGCCACGTCGGCCGCGGCCCCGGGCTCGTGCTTGAGCTCGGTGTCGATCGAGCCCTGCACGAGCAGCACGTCGAGCAGACGGCCGGACGCGGGGGGCGCCCCGGCGAGCCGCCACGCGCCATACGCCACCGCCGCGGCGAGGAGCGCCGCCGCGGCCCCCGCCGACGCCGCCGCCCGGCGTCGGACGGCGCGGCGGCCGTCCGGGCCGCGGGCTGCCGCCACGGCCTCCGCCACCGCCGCGGCCACCGTCATGACGACGCCCCCCACGCCCACGGCGCCCAGGCTGTCGGCCAGCTGGAGGAGGGTCGTGAACCGCCATTGCGTATGCCCGAGGTTGCCGAAGCTGAAGCCCTCGAGGAACGAGCCGCGGACGTGCTCGCAGGCCATCCACGCGAGGGGCGCGGCGACCACGAGCGGCCAGCCCCGGCCGTGCACGAGCCGCCGCGCGACGGCGACGAAGAGGGGCAGGTAGAGGCCGAGGTAGGCGGACAGCGCCAGCCAGCCGAGCGCCGTCGCGGGATGCGGCAGCCGGAGCCAGTGGATCGTGGCCAGCCAGTGCGCCGCGCCGGCGGCCCAGAGCACGAGCCAGGGGCGGCGGGCCGCGAGCCGCTCGGCCTGCACGATCCCGAGCCACGGCAGGGGCGCCAGCCAGGCGAGCAGCCAGAGGTCGGCCGGCGGCTGGACGAGGAACATCGTCGCCGCCCCGGTGAACGCCATCACCGGGAAGCCGCGATCGGCGGGCGGCGACGGGGCCGCCGCACCCGGTGACGGCGGCGGAGCGGAGGGGATCATGGGGCGGCCTCGAACTCGGCGATCACCGTGCCGGCGACCACCGTCTCGTCCTCGTCGGCCAGCTGCGCGACGAGCCGGCCGCTCACCGGGGCCTCGAGGTCGACGATCGCCCCGCCGGCGAGCAGCTCGACGACGCGATCCCCCTCGATCACCTCCGCACCTTCCGGCACCAGCCAGAGCGACACGCACACGGGCATGCCGGCCACGCCGAGGTCGGGCACGACGAGCGTCTCGAGGGGCCGCGGGTCGGGCGGCATCAGCGCTGCTCACGAAGCCATTGCAGGAGCACGCCCCCCACGGCCTCCAGCGACCCCGCCGCGCACTGCCGGGGCGTGTCGGACGTGGTGTGCCAGTGGGGATAGTCGAAGTCGATGATGTCGCAGGTGGGGATGCGGCCGATCATCCGCAGGGGCACGTGGTCGTCGTCGATGGTGTACTTGGGGCGGGGCACGAACTGCCGCACGTTCATCCGCGCGGCCACCCCCCAGATCGCGTCCACCACGGGGCTCGTGTCGGGCCAGGTGGCGCTCCGCTGCTCCTGCCAGATCTCGAGGTCGCGGTCGGCCACCATGTCGACGATCACGCCGCAGCGGTAGCGGTGCCGCGCGCGGCCGGCGTCCTGGTCGGCGGCGTATTGCCGCGCGAAGTAGGTCGAGCCGAGGAAGTAGGGATCGCGCGGCGCGAACACGTATTCCTCGGCGTCGAAGAGGACGAAGTCGACGCCCACCGGCCCGGGCAGCGACGGCATCGTGCGGGCGAGTTCCATCAGGAGCGCCACGCCGCTGGCGCCGTCGTTGGCGCCGACGAACGTGCCCCGCGGGTCGACGGGATCGCGGTCGGGGAGCGGCCGGGTGTCGTAGTGGGCGCCGATGAGCACCCGCTCGCGGCGGTCGGGATGCCACTCCACGACGACGTTCTCCATGTGCACGTTGGCGCCGGTGCGCCGGTCGCGGACGAGAAACGCCTGGCCGCTCACGGTGCCGCCGGCGGCCCGGAAGTGGTCGGTGACGAGCGTGCGCTGCCTGGCCATCGCTTCCGATCCGCTCGGCCGCGGCCCGAGCCCGCAGATCGCCTCGAGGTGGGCGAAGGCCCGGTCGCCGGAGAACGCGACGGACTCGTCGGCCCGCCCCGGTGCGGAGCGGCAGGCCACGAGCCAGACGGTCAGCCACGCGGCGGCCGCCACGGCCGGCGGCAGACCCCCGGACCGGGCCGGTCGCCGGCCGTCACGCCACCACGTCCGCGTCCGCCACACGCCGCTCATGCCCGCTTCCTCCGTGAACGTCGGGTATCCTAACAGGCCGTGGACAAACAGCCTGCCGGATCGCAGGGACGCGCTTCCCGGAAGCCGCGCGGCCGGGAAACGAGGAACCTCGCCATGCAGTCGCGTTCGCCGTCGCCGCTCCCCACCGGCCGGGGAGCAGCCGCCCTCCGCGGGCCGCTCCTGCGGGGCCTCGTGGCGACGGCCGTGACCTTCATGGCGGCGACCGCGGCGCGGGGCGGCGGCGGTCCTGAGAACCTGTTCCTCGTCGTCAACGCGTCGAGCCCCGACAGCATCGCCGTGGCCAACGCCTTCGCGGCGGTGCGGGACGTGCCGCCGATCAACGTGCTCATGCTGCCCTGGCAGGGGGGCACCGAAAGCATGACGCTCGCGGAGTTCCGCGGCGAACTGCTCCTGCCGGTGCTGCGGACGATCGACGCCCGCCGGCTCACGCCGCAGATCGACTGCATCGCCTACTCGAGCGACTTCCCCTGGCGGATCGACTTCACCGCCGAGATGCCCAAGGAGATGCTCGCGCAGGACGCGTTCAAGTTTCCCGCCGGCTCGCTCACCGGCATGACGATGCTGCACAACGCGGTGCAGGCGGGCGCCGGCCCGGTCTGGCTCGACCCGAAGAGCAACTTCTACTTCCGGCCGCTCGACGCCGGGGGGGTGCCCTCCTCCACGGTCGGTTTCCGCAGCTGGTACGGCTGGGCCCCCGACGGCACGCTCCTCGAGACGGGGGGCAACCGCTACATGCTCTCGGCGATGCTCGGCGTGACGGCCGGCCGGGGCAACACCGTGGCGGAGATCGTCCGCGGCCTCGAGGCGTCGGCCGCCGCCGACGGCACGGCCCCGTCGGGCACGATCTACTACGTCACCAACAAGGACGTCCGCAGCACGACCCGCAGCCCGGCCTTCCCGCCGATCGTGCGGGCGCTCGAGGCGCTCGGCGTGGATGCGGAGGTGGTCGAGGGCACGCTGCCCTCCGGCAAGCGCGACGTGGCGGGGCTCATGACCGGCATCGCCAACTTCAACTGGCCGGCCAGCGGGAGCACGATGGTGCCCGGCGCGATCTGCGAGAATCTCACGAGCTTCGGCGGCGTCTTCACGCCGTCGGCCGGACAGACGCCCCTCTCCGACTTCATCCGGGCGGGCGCCGCGGGCTCGAGCGGCACGATCATCGAGCCCTACGCCCTGCAGGCGAAGTTTCCCCACGCCTCGATCCAGCTCCACTACGCGCGGGGCGCGACGCTGGCGGAAGCCTTCTACCAGTCGGTGCAGTCTCCCTATCAGCTGCTCGTGGTGGGCGACCCGCTCTGCCGGCCATGGGCGCGGATACCCGCGATCCAGGTCGCGCTCGCGGCCGCCGACAAGCCGCTGGCGGCGGGTGCCGAGCTCTCGGGCACCGTCGAGCTCGAGCCGCGGGAGGCCGCGGCGGCCCCACCGGCGGCGAAGCCGTTCGCGGGCCTGAGCGGCCGGTCGGCGGCACGGAAGCCCGCGCGGCCCGTCGCCGCCGTGGATCGCTTCGCGCTCTTCGTCGACGGCGTACGGCTGGCGCAGTGCGGGCCCGGCGAGCGGCTCGCGCTCGACACGACGACGCTGGCCGACGGCCACCACGAGCTGCGGGTGGTGGGCACCGATTCGTCCCCGCTGGAGTCGCAGGGCCGCTGGCTGTCCCCGGTGCGCTTCGCCAACCACGGCCGCACGCTCACGCTCAAGGTGGAGCCCGCGCGGGTGAAGGTGACGGGCACGGTGCGGGTGACGGTGGCGGGCGAGGGCATCGAGTCGGTGGCTGTCTTCGGCATGGGCCGCGTGCTCGGCCGCACCAACGGCGACGCCACGATCGAGGTGCCGGCGGAGCTGCTCGGCCGCGGCCGCGTCACGATCCGCGCCACGGGCCGCGCGGGCACGGGCCCCGCCAACAGCGTCAACGCCGACCCCGTGGTGGTCGACGTCACGGAGAAGTGACGCCGCCGAAGCAGTCCCCGACGCGCCGCGCGACCAACCACGCCCCCCCTAACAACCCTTGAGGAGGAAGGGGCTGCCCGTGCCGTCGAGCCGGCGTAGGCGGCCAGCGCAGGCAGGATGCCGCAGCGCAGCCGGCTTCGGGTGAGCGAAGGCCTGGAAGGCCGCAGCGAACGTCCGGGCGAGACGGCACGGGCGGCCCCGAGCCCGCGTCACCTGCTGTGGCGCGTCGTCGACGATCGCCGCATCGTGCGCTTCGCACGAATCCGAGCCCGCATCACAGCGCGTCCTGCCCCGCGGACGACGCGTCGAGGTGGGCGGTCTCGTTGAAGGCCAGGAGCGTCGGCCCGGGCCACTCGAGCGTGGTCACCGAACAGTTGGCCAGCGCCGGCAGCCGCGTGAAGGGCCGCTCCGCGGCGGCCGCCAGGAGCGGATGACCGCCGCCGAGCAGGCTGCCGAGCGCCGCGGTGAGCACGCCGCCGTGCGCCACCACGATCATGCCGGAGGCCGGGCGGGTCGCGAGCCGCTCGAGCGCCTCGCGGCCGCGGGCCGCGAGCCGGGCCCGCGATTCGCCGCCGGGGATCGCGTAGTGGACGTCGCCCGAACGCCACCTGGCCACCTCCTCCGGAAAGCGGATCTCGAGGTCGGCCCAGAGGTGCCCCTGGAAGATGCCCGCGTGCAGTTCCGCCAGCTCGGGCTCGACCTGCACGGGGAGCCCGACGGCCGCGGCGATCGCGGCGGCGGTCTCGCGGGCCCGTTCGAGCGGGCTCGACCAGATCTCGGTGACGATCCCGTCACGGGCCAGGCACCGGCCCCAGTCGGCCGTGCGGCGCGCCTGCTCGCGGCCGAGCGCGGAGAGCGCGACGTCGGCCTGCCCCTGCACGCGTCCCTCGAGGTTCGAGAGACTTTCGCCGTGGCGCACGAGGTATTGCCGCATGCCCGCAGGTTACCGCACCGGCCCCGCCGCGGGCAGGGTGGCCATGTCGGCACGGGGCGGCGTCGCGGCCCCGCGGGCCTTGGTCAGCTGTTCGGCGAGTTCACGGCCCGTGCCCTGCAGCACGAACACCTCGCTGGCGGCCGGCTGGCCGCCCCGGGGCCGCACGATGCAGATCACCTCCGCCTCGTCGTCGCTCCGCCAGACGTGGTCGACGAGCGCCTGCTCCCCGGGAGAGAGCGGCTGCGAGCCGCCCCGCGGCTCGGGGGGCAGCGGACGGGCCGGGCGGGATTCGGCCGGCACGGTGACGGAGGCGGGGGCCATCGCGGCGGCGTTGGGCACCGTCGCGGCGGTGGGCAGGCTGTCGGCGCGGTCACGACGGTCGAACGACACCGCCGGCATCTCCGCCGGCATGTTCGGCAGGAGCGGCCCCGCCGCGGCGAGGTCGCCGCCGCTGGGATAGACGCTGCGGTAGACGAACGCGAGCCCCGCGTCGTCAAGCTGCTCGTGGATCGTCGGCAGGGCGGCGAAGAGTCCCTCGTTCTCGGCCGGGTCGGCCGCGTTGCAGACGCCGATGAGCGTGCCGTCCACGGCGAACAGCCCGCCGCCGCTGCGGCCCTGCACCGGCTGGCCGGCCACCTGCACGTTGGCGGGACCGAGATACTTGTCGACCGCGGTGACGCGGCTGTGATGGATCGTGGGATCGTCGCCGCCGTTGCAGCCCACGGTGACGACCGGCTCGCCCGGCGTGGTCCGGCGGTCGGTGCCGCCCACCCGCACCGGCTCGATCTGCCTGTCGGTGAAGATGCTCACGAGCGCCAGATCGCGCTTCAGATCCCAGGAGACCACCTGCCCCGCCACGCCCTGTGGCCCGTCGGCGCCGAAGAGGTCGACCTCCACCCGGCCCTTGCCCTGCGAGTCGCGGAAGATGTGGCCGCAGGTGAGGATCAGCGCCTCCCCCTGACGGCAGTCGACGACGGTGCCGGTGCCCCGCGACACCCCCTTGCCGTCCGCGACGAGCAGCCGCGCGGTGGCCGCCATGAGCCGGCGCTCGAGCGCCGCCCGGGCGGCCGGATCGAGCTGGCTCGACGCGGCGAGGCCCGCCGGCGGCTCGGTGGCGGGCCGCGGCGGCAGCCGGTCCCGTGGCGGCGGCGGAGCGGGAGCGGCCGTGATCGCGGCGGGAAGCTTCGCCTGCGGGCGGGCCGGCACGTCGGTCGCGAGGGGGGCGGCGGCCGGCGCGACGGGGAGCGGGATGCCCGCGAGCTGGGCGGCCGTCGCGGCGGGGGGAGCGGCGGGCAGGCCGAGCGGCTGGCGGCTCTTGGCGAGCAGGTTCTCGAGTTCGCCGCGGGTCGTGGCGCCGTTGATGCGACCGGCCTCCTGTCCCTTCACGAGCAGCACGTAGCAGGGCACGCCGGTGACGGCGAACCGGCGCACGAGATCCCCCTCGCGATCGACGTCGACGTGCCGCACGACCCAGCCGGCGGCGGTGATCTCGCCGATGAGCGGCGCCATCTGCCGGCACGGCCCGCACCACGGGGCGGAGAAGTCGAGCAGCACCACGTCGCCGGCGGCCACGGCGGCGGGGTTGGCCCGCGTGGGGGCCGCGATCGCCACGGCGATCAAGACGGCCAGCGCGAGCGGCGGGAGTGATCGCGGTGTGGAGGTCATCCGTGGTTCCAACGCGGTCTCGATGTCGGAGGACGGAGGGGGGACGCGGGCCGGCGGTCGGGACGCCGGCGCGGACGCCGACGGGGGGCGGGATGGTGCCGGGCCGGTGGGCTCGCGACAAGATCATTTTGGCCCCCGCGCGGCCGATCCGCGGTTCCCCATCTCGCCGCGCCCTTGCGCGGTTTCCCCGTTTCCACACCCCGTCTTACAATCCGCCTTCCCGCGCGGCCGTCGTGCCGTCGCCTTTCCGGCCCCGCCGCCCTCGCCACGCGATCCGCCATGACCGTTCCGGCCCGCCGCATCCTCGTCACCTCGGCGCTGCCCTACGCCAACGGTCACATCCACCTCGGGCACCTGGTGGAGTACATCCAGACCGACGTCTTCGTGCGGTTCCAGAAGCTGCGCGGCCACGAGTGCGTCTACCTCTGCGCCGACGACACGCACGGCACGGCGATCATGATCCGGGCCGCCGCCGAGGGCCGCGGCGAGGAGGAGCTGATCGCGACGATGCGGGAGGCCCATCTCGCCGACTTCGGCGGCTTCCAGATCGCCTTCGACCACTACGGCTCGACGAACAGCCCGGCCAACAGGCATCGCTGCGGCGAGGTCTGGAAGGCGCTGCGGGGCCGCGGCCTGGTGACCAGCCGGCAGGTGCAGCAGCTCTTCGACACGGCCCGGGGCATCTTCCTGGCCGACCGGTTCGTGAAGGGCACCTGCCCGCGGTGCGGCGCGGCCGACCAGTATGGCGACGCGTGCGAGAAGTGCGGGGCGACCTACTCGCCGGCCGATCTCGTGGATCCCGTCAGCGCCGTCAGCGGCACCCGGCCGGAGCTGCGGTCGGCCGAACACCTCTTCGTGACGCTCGAGCCGCTGCAGGACTTCCTCCGTGCGTGGACGCAGTCGTCCGGCGCGCTCGATGCCCGGATCGCCAACTACCTCGCCGGCCACTTCCTCGGCGAGCCGCTCCGCGACTGGGACGTCTCCCGCCCCGCGCCCTACTTCGGGTTCGAGATCCCCGACGCACCGGGGCACTACTGGTACGTCTGGTTCGACGCGCCGGTGGGCTACATCGCGGCCACCGAGGAGTGGTGCGCGGCGCGGGGCGGCTCGTGGGAGGCGTGGTGGGGCCGCGACGGCGGCGGCTCGGGCCCGCGGGAGACCGCGCCGGCGGAGATCCATCACTTCATCGGCAAGGACATCACCTACTTCCACACGCTCTTCTGGCCGGCGATGCTCGAGGCCGCGGGGCTGAAGCTGCCCGCGAAGGTGCGGATCCACGGCTTCCTCACCGTCAACGGCCAGAAGATGTCGAAGAGCCGCGGCACGTTCCTGCTCGCGCGGACCTACCTCGACCACCTCGATCCCGGCATGCTCCGCTACTACTACGCGGCGAAGCTTTCCGGCGGGATCGACGACATCGACCTCAACCTCGACGAGTTCGCGGCGAAGGTGAACGCCGATCTCGTCGGCAAGGTGGTGAACCTCGCCAGCCGCACGGCCCGGTGGCTCGAGGCGACGGGTCTGCCGCCGGCCTACCCCGACGACGGCGGCCTCTTCGCCGCGGCGGCCGCCGACGGCGCCGCGATCGCGGCCGCCTACGAGGAGTGCGACTTCGCCCGGGCCATGCGGCTGGTGATGGCGGCGGCCGACCGGGCCAACGCCTACGTCGACGCCGAGCAGCCCTGGAAGCTCGCGAAGGCGGGTCCGGCGGAGGCCGGGCGGCTCGCGGCGGTCGCGGGCGTCGCGCTCAACCTCTTCCGGCAACTGGCGGTCTACCTCGCCCCGGTGCTCCCGGCGCTCGCCGAGCAGGCGGGCGCGCTGGTGGGGGGCCCGATCCGCTCGTGGGAGGAATCGCAGCGACCGCTCGCCGGCCTCCCGGTCGGCGTCTTCAAGCCCCTCATGCGCCGCGTCGAGACGGCCCAGATCGAGGCCCTGCTCGCGGCGTCGCGGGCACAGGCCGCGGCGTCCTCCCCGTCCCCGCCCGACACGCCAGCCACGAAAGGCACCCGCATGGAATCCGAGTCAGCAGCCGCCGATTCCGCCGAACCGCTCGCCGCCGAGCCGCTCGCCGCCACCTGCACGATCGACGACTTCGCGAAGGTCGACCTGCGGGTGGCGCGGATCCTCGCCGCCGAGGAGGTGCCCGAGGCGAAGAAACTGCTCAAGCTCACGATCAGCCTCGGGGGCGAGGAACGGCGGACCGTGTTCGCCGGCATCAAGGGCTTCCATGCCCCGGAGGCCCTCGTGGGGCGGCTGGTGGTCGTGGTGGCGAACCTCGCGCCGCGGCAGATGAAGTTCGGTCTCAGCGAGGGCATGGTGGTGGCGGCCAGCGGCGCGGCCGCGACGGGTGTCTACCTGCTCTCCCCCGATTCCGGCGCCCTGCCCGGCATGCGGCTGCACTGAGCCGGCGGCGATGCGGCCGCTCCCGGCGCGCGGATCGTGCAGGCGCCGCCGCGTGCCCGTGCCGGCGGCCGCGGCCGACGGGTAAGATTGGGCGGAAGCCGGCCGCCGTGCCGGTGCGAACAGGCTGCGTCAGCGGAGGCTCGACCATGGCCCGCACCGTGATCCTCGTCCCCACCGACTTCTCCACCGCCAGCGACGCGGCCCTGCCGCACGCCGAGGCCCTGGCGCGGCAGTCGTCGGCCGAACTGCTCGTGCTGCACGTGCAGGAGCCCCCGCTGGCCTACGGCACGGGTGAGCTCTACTACGGCCTGCCCGAGCCCGATTCCGAGCTGATCCAGAAGATGCTCGACGCGGTCAAGCCCGCCGATCCGGGCGTACCCTGCCGGCACCGGCTCGCGATGGGGGACCCGGCCGCGGAGATTCTGCGGATCGCCGCCGCGGAGGGGGCGGAGATGATCGTCATGGGAACCCACGGCCGCACCGGGCTGTTTCGCGCGCTCATGGGCAGCGTGGCGGAGGCGGTCGTGCGCCGGGCCCCCTGCCCCGTGCTCATCTATCGTGCCGCGGCGGGCGCGCTCGCCGACCGTCGGGCCCACTCGCTCCACCTCTGACGAGCCGTCCCCTGCCCATGTCGACCCGGCCGATCCTCGAGTTGCGGGCCCGCGTCCGCGCCGCCCTGCGGCGCGTGTTCGATGAACGGGGGTTCGTCGAGGTCGACACGCCGATCCTGTCGGCCGAGGTGCTGCCCGAGCCCCACATCGACCCGATCCCGGTGGCGGTCGACGGCCCGCGGCGGCCGCCGCACTGGCTGCAGGCGAGCCCGGAGGCCTTGATGAAGCGGCTCCTCGCCGCGGACTCCGGGCCGATCTACCAGTTCGCCCGCGCCTTTCGCGCCGGCGAGCGCGGCCGGCTGCACGACGTCGAGTTCGTGCTGGTCGAATGGTATGCGCCCGGCGCGTCGCTCGACGACACCGCCGCGCTCGTCGACCGGCTCTGCCACGCGGCGCTCGGGTCGGAGGGCGTCGAGCGGATCAGCTGCGCGCGGGCGTTCACCGAGATCGTCGGCGTCGATCCGCGCGCCGCGTCGATCGCCGACATGGCAGCGGCCGGCGCACGGGCGGGACTCCCGCCGCCCCCCGGCACCGAGGCGGCCGCCGGGCCGGAGTGCTGGGACCGCTGGTTCGAGTTCCTGCTGGCCGAGGCCGTCGGGCCGCGCCTGGGCCGGGAGCGGCCGACGATGCTGGAAGACTGGCCCGCCTCGCAGGCGGCGTTCGCCCGGCTCGCCCCCGACGATGCCCGCGTGGCCCGGCGCTTCGAGCTGTTCGTCGCCGGCGTGGAGGTGGCCAACGGCTGGGAGGAGGAGACGCGCCGCGACGTGCTCGTGGAACGGATCGAGGCGGCCAACCGGGTGCGGGCGGCGGACGGGCGGGCCGTGCTGCCCGTGCCGCACCGGCTGCTCGCAGCCCACGGCCCCACGATGCCGCAGGGCGTGGGCGCGGCGCTGGGGTTCGACCGGCTGGCGATGCTCGCGGCGCACGCCGACGGGATCGACGCGGTCCGCTGCTTCAGGTCGGGCGACTGATCGCCGTCCTCCCCGTCACTCGAGCTCGAACTTCGTCACCAACCACCGTTGCACGCGGCCGGCTTTCTCGCGCTGATCGCGCGGCTCGAGCTCCAGCCGCACCGCGAGCGGCCCCCCTTCGGCACACGGCGAGAGCCGCACACGCGCCACCCACCGTGGCCCTTCCGGCGGCTCGATCGCCTCGCAGCCGATCGCGCGTTCGGCGCGGCCGCCACACCGGAGCAGCGCCGCCACCACGGGCATCCGGGCGAACTCGGCTTCGGGCGGCTCCGGCGGGGCGTCGTGGGGCTGCAGCGGCCGGTCGAGCGCCGACGTCGAAGGCAGCAGGTCGGGCGCGATCATGGTGCGGGCCTCGACGAGCTTGCCGTCGCGGATGGCGTCGAGCCACGCCGTGGCGACGGCCCGGGCGCGGTCCGCCATGATCCGCCGGGCCACCAGCCTGCCCGTCAGCGCCTGTGCACCGAACCCGATCGACAGGGCCAGCCCCGCGAGGGCGGCGGCACGCCCCGCCTTCTCGGCCCCCTCGCGTGACACGTCGCGGAGCGCCACCACCGCCAGGCACACGCCCAGCAGCGGCAGCCCCCAGAGGAGCGGGCTCGTGAGCGCCAGCGCCGAAAGCGCCCCCAGCGCCAGCGCGGCCACGGCCATGCCGCTCACGGGACGGTAGCCGACGGGTCCCTCGGTCGTCTCCATGGGCAACGTCACTTCGCCGGCACGCGAAGCCCCTCGGCCTGCTCCAGCTTCAGCCGCCTGTCGGCATACCGGAGGATGAAATCGGCGTCCTTGTCGAAGGCGGCGGCGGGCCGCGAGAAGGGCCCCGCCGCGGAGGTCGAACGCACCCACGACAGCCACTTGCGGTCGGGCACGAGCCCGAGGAAGAGCCGCGCCTCCGGCGTGGGCTGGATGAGATCGCGGGGTACGGGCGCCGTGTGCAGCGTGGCGGCCGTGAACGCCATCATCAGCCAGCCCGTCGCGAGCGCCATGATGCCGCCTCCGATCCGCTCCACGAGCGGCGGAAACACGACGGCCCGCCGCGACATGCGGTCGGTGGCCTCGCGGGCGAGCGCCAGCACCGCGCAGAAGATCAGCCAGATGCAGAGGAAGTCGAGCAGGTAGGTGAACTCCGCGAGATACTTCTCGAGCAGGCCGGCGAGCGCCTGGTACCAGCCGGTCGCCAGGGTCGCCGCCGCGAGCACGTTGAAGAACATCAGCAGCGACCGCCAGAGCCCCTCGCGCACGAGCATCCCCGTGACGGCGGCGAGCACGACGAGCAGCACGATCGTGATCGTCACTTCTTCGCGCCGGGCGAACCGGCCTCCTTCTTGACGGCGAACACCCGCTGCAATTCCTCGAGGGCCGTCGTGCCGGCGGCGACCGCGGCGAGCCCCTCGCTCAACAGCGCGCGCATGCCGTCCTTCACGGCGGCCTGTCGCAGCACCTTCGGCTCGCTCTCGGTGGCCAGTTGCTGGCGCAGGGTCGGCCCCGACGCCAGCTCGTAGATCGCGGTGCGGCCGGAGAACTGCCGGCCGTAGCAGGCCCGGCAGCCGCCGAAGGTGCTGGGCTTCTTGATCTCCGGCAGCTCCTCGGCGGTCAGCCCGGCCCGCTGCAGGAAGTCGGGCGTGGGGGGCACGCCCTCGCCGCACTGCGGGCAGAGCTTGCGGACGAGCCGCTGCGCGAGCGATCCGATCAGCGACCGGGCCAGCTTCTCCCGCGCCACCTTGAGCGCCAGCAGCCGCTGGACGGCGTCGATCGCGTCGCCGGCGCGGATGCTCATGATGACGATCGTCTGGTCGTCGGCGAGATCGACGAGCTTCGCCGCCAGCTCCGCGTCGGCGACGTCGCGGGCGACGACGCCCCGCGGGTATTCGAGCATCGCCTTCGCGAGCGCGGCCACGGCCGTCTCGCCGGCCTTCGGGGAATACCGCACCTGCTTGATGTTCTGGATCTCCTTCGGCGGATCGTCGCCGCTCTCGACCGAGACGAAGTCGCGGATCAGCCTGTCGGTGGAGGCGAGCACGGTGTCGAACGTGGTCGTGCAGCCCGCCAGCGGCGGCGACGACACGATGAACAGGCCCTTCTCGAGCGTCAGCAGGCCTCTGACCTGATTGGCCATGTCCGCCGACATCCCCAGATCCTCGAGCTTCTTCGGGGCCAGCGGCGGCTCGTCGAGCGCGAGCACCATCTGCCGCGACGTCTTGAGCGTGCGTATCGTCAGCTTGCAGGGCCGCTTCTTGCCCGCCACCTCGATGTCGAAGCCCGGCTGCTTCTCGGCCGCCTCGGCCGCCGGCACCGTGGCGAGTTCCTCGACCGCCCCGACGAGGGCCTTGGCGGCGGCGGCGTCGAAGGGCGTGGCGTCCTCCCACGTGTCGGGCTGCTTCGACTTGCCGCCGAGGCTCTTCGGCGCCGGCTTGACGGCCCGCGCCGCCCCCACGAGGCCGTCGACCTCGTTCCGCACCCGCACGCCGTCGGGGAAGATGTCGAGAAACACCTTGCTGGCCCGCGAGGCGAGCGCCTCCTGCATGATCGTGAGCAGGGCGGGAAAGCCGGGCAGCTTCCCGGCCCGCTCCTGCACCGCCAGATTCTCCTCGGGGGAGGCGGCCCCGGTGGCCAACAGCGCGATGTGCGGCAGGCCGTCGTCGGCTTTCTCCGGCTCCTTCATCTTCACGCCGAACGACGACAGCAACGCGGCGATCGACCGCCGGGCATGTCCCACCGTGAACACCCGCATCCCCTCGGGCAGCTTCGGATTGCGGACGCGGCTGTAGAGGAACAGGGGCAGGATCCAGGCGACGGCCATGAGCAACTGGCCCGCCGCCGCCCAGGGGATCCACCATGCCGCCAGCGCCAGCACCGCGAACGGGAACACTGCCCAGGCCGTCCACCAGTCGGGCCGCAGCTTCAACAGCGTGCTGTCGCGGCAGATCCAGTCGCTCGTGCGGGCCCAGAGCGCCACCCAGATCCACCAGCAGACGAGCGGCAGGATCGCGATCCCCCCCGCGGTGCCCCGCGCCAGCCACTCGGGCGAGACGGCCGGCCACGCCGTGTCGGCCCGCGCCACGGCGGCTCCGCAGCAGCCGACGACCACCGCCGCCGCGACCGCCCGCCGCGCGGCCGCCGCCATCGTCCCGTTGATCGCGACGCCCGCACCCATTCAGGCGATGCCCTTGAGGGCCATCATCAGCTCCTCGCGGTTGGGGGCGATCTCCATCGCGTCGTGGCGGTCGATGAGACCCTGGTCGATCAGGCTCTTGAGGCTCTGCGTGAAGTTCTGCATGCCGTCCTTCACCGACTTCTTGATGTGGTCGGCGATGAGGTGATCCTGCTCCTCGAGCACGTACTTCCGGATGAGCACGTCGAGGAACATGATCTCCACGACCGGCACCCGGCTCACGCCGGGCCGGATCGACTTGAGCAGCTTCTGGGCCACGATCCCCTTCATGTTGAAGGCGATGGCGCTGCGGATCGCCGGATGCTCCTCCTGCGGGAAGAGGTCGAGGATGCGGCCGATGCAGCTCGACGCGCTGGCGGCGTGGATCGTGCCGAACACGAGATGCCCCGTCTCGGCCGCGTGGATCGCCGTCTTGAACGTCTCCACGTCGCGGAGCTCGCCCACGAGGATGATGTCGGGATCCTCACGGACGGCGTGCTTCATGCCGATCTCGAAGTTCCGCACGTCGGTGCCGATCTCGCGCTGGTTGATCAGGCACTTGTCCTCGGTGAACACGAACTCGATCGGGTCCTCGAGCGTGAGGATGTGCTTGCGGTAGTTGCGGTTGATGTAGTTGAGCATCGACCCGATCGTGGTGCTCTTGCCGGAGCCCGTCACGCCGGCGAGCAGCACCATGCCCTGGTCGAGCTGGCAGAGCCGCTCGATCGACGACGGCAGGAAGAGCTTCTCGAAGTCGGGGATCGTGTTGTTGACGCGGCGGGCCACGAGGCCCCAGGCGCCCTGCTGCGTGAGCATGTTGATGCGGAACCGCCAGCGCACGCCGTTGACGAGGCAGGTGGTGGCGAAGTCGGCCCCGCCGTCGCGGTCGAAGATCTCGCGCTGCTTGACGCTCATGATCGGCGCGCAGAGCCGCTTCATGTGCTCGGCGTCGATCTTCGGATACTTGAGCGGCTGCAGCGCGCCTTTCACCCGCATGAAGGGCGGCTGGCCGACCTTGAGGTGCAGGTCGCTGCCGTTGAGCGTGACCATCGCCTGGAAGAGGAGGTCGATCTCGAGCCCGCTCGCGGGCAGCGGCACGGGCTTGGCCGCGTCGGCGGCCGGCGCCGGAGCCGGGGCGGCGGCGGGCGTGGAGGACTCAGCCGCGGCGGAGGTGGTGCTGGGATCGAGTGTCGCCATGGTTCGTTCCTGACGGAAGGGTGCCCGACGCCGCGACGGCGGGAACGGGCCTGACGGGAATGCCCCTGCGCTGAAAAAGCTCCTTGACCTCCCGAATCGTACACTCCCCGAAGTGGAAGATGCCAGCGGCCAGCGCCGCGTCCGCACCTCCCCGCTCGATCGCGTCGGCGAGGTGCTCCGGCCGGCCGGCCCCGCCGCTGGCCACGACGGGAATCCCCACGGCGCGGCTGACGGCGGCCGTGATCTCGAGGTCGTAGCCGTCCCGCGTGCCGTCGCGATCCATGCAGGTGAGCACGATCTCGCCGGCGCCGAGCGACTCCACCTCCCGCGCCCAGGCCACGGCCTCGAGCCCGGTGGGCACGCGGCCGCCGTTGACGAACACCTCCCAGATCTCGCGGCCGTCCCGCCGCACCCGCTTGGGGTCGATGTTGACCACCGTCGCGCAGCTGCCGAGCCGGTCGGCCAGCTCGCTGACGAGCCGGGGCGTGCGCACCGCCGACGAATTGATGCTCACCTTCTCGGCGCCGGCGTGGACGAGGCGGACGGCGTCGTCGAGCGTGCGGATGCCCCCGCCGACGGTGAACGGCATGAAGATCGTCTCGGAGACCTGCCGCACGACGTCGAGCATGATGGCCCGGCCCTCGTGGCTGGCGGTGATGTCGAGGAACACGAGCTCGTCGGCCCCCTCCGCCTCGTAGCGGGCGGCCACGGCCACGGGATCACCGGCGTCGACGAGGTCGAGGAACCGCGTTCCCTTGACGACGCGGCCCCGTTCGACGTCGAGGCAGGGGATGATCCGCTTGGCGAGCAACGGGGCCTCACTTTCCGGGCGATCGGGCAGAGTCGGCGGCCTGCGCCGTATGAACGGCGGCGGGCTGCGCGGTGTTGCCGGCGGCGGGCTTCGCGATGCGTCCCTCGTCGGGACTCGATGCCGTGGCGTAGAGCCGCCGGGGAATGCGGCCCGCGAGAAACGCCTCCCGCCCCGCCTCGCATGCCGCCCGCATCGCCCGCGCCATGCGGAGCGGGTCGCGGGCGTGGGCGATCGCCGTGTTGAGCAGCACGCCGTCCACGCCGAGCTCCATCGCGATCGCGACGTCGCTGGCGGTGCCCACGCCGGCATCCACGATCACGGGATACTCCGGATCCCCCTCCTTGAGATACTCCATGCAGATCCGCAGGTTGTTGGGGTTGAGGATGCCCTGCCCCGAGCCGATCGGACTGCCTGCCGGCATCACGCTGGCGGCGCCCGCCTCCTTGAGACGCCGCGCCAGCACCGGGTCGTCGCTCGTGTAGACGAGCACGGTGAAGCCCTCCGCCACGAGCCGGCGGGTGGCCTCGAGCGTGCCCACCGGGTCGGGCAGGAGCGTCCGCTGGTCGCCGAGCACCTCGATCTTCACCCACTCCGCGCCGGGATTGCCGAGATCGCGGAGCAGCTCGCGGCCCAGCCGCGCCACCCGCACCGCCTCGTCGGCCGTGTAGCAGCCGGCCGTGTTCGGCAGGAGGACGTACCGCCGCGTGTCGATGTGGTCGAGGATGTTCTCCCCCGCGGCGTTGACGAGCCGCTCGCGGCGCACCGCCACGGTCACGCACGCGGTGCCGGAGGCGTCGAGGCACCGGGCCATCTCGGCGTGGCTCGGGTACTTTCCCGTGCCCACGACGAGCCGGCTCGACAGCGTGATGCCGCCGACGCGGAGTTCGTCGACGGAGGGTGAGGCCGGGGGGGTGTGGTCGTGTGGCATGGATGGGCGCCTGTCAGCCTCCGCCCACGAGCGTCACGATCTCCAGGCGGTCGCCGGCCTTGAGTGTACAGTCCGCCAGACGCGCCCGCGGCACGACCTCCTCGTTGACCTCCACCGCCAGCGGACGCCCCTCGAGGCCCAGCCCGACGACGACGTCCCGCGCGGTGGCACCGGTGGCGACGTCGCGCGAGACGCCGTTGACGATCACGCTCACGACGCCACCGGCCGTGTCCGCGCCCCTCGCGCCGTCATCCGGAGACCGTGCTTCCATGCCGGCTACTTCGCCTTCGCCCCGCCGCCCCGCGGCCGGGCCACGTCGAGCGGCACGAGCGGCACGAGCTGCGCCGCCTGCGGCTGCTGGGCGTTCCAGGGGATGCCGTACGCCACGGTCGTGCCGGTCGAGGAGTCGGTGACGTAGAGCACCGACTGGGCGAACGACAGCCCGCCGCCGCGGCGCATCTCGGCGATGCCGGAGACGAGCAGGAACTTCGGGTTCTTCACCTGCCCGGCCTTGAAGCCGAGGTCCTTGAGCACGTTGTGCTTGTACGACGTGGCGAACTGCGACGTGCTCGGGCTGAGCACGCCCCCCGAGAGATCACCCGTTTCGAAGTCGAGCATGAAGAACCCCTCCACGCTCGGGTCGAGGGGCACCGTGCAGATGGCGAACGAGCCGTCGGCCTGCGACGTGACCGCCTCCACCCGAGGCAGCCGCCGCGGCTCGCCCTGCGGCAGCCCGCGGCCGACCGCCGCGCCCGCCGCCACGAGCAGCAGTCCCACCATTCCCCTCCGCAGCCTACGCCATGACCGGGATGACATGCTCCGCCAATCCTTTCCTCGTGCTCGGGTTCGATCCGTCGTTCGTCACTTGGCGGCGTTGGCCGCCGCCGGCGGGGCCGCCGCAGGCGGTGCTGCCGGTGCTGCCGGTGCCGGCTGGGGAGCCATGTGCATGACCGCGACGCGGAACTTGCCCACGCCGTGCGTGCCGTCGGGAAACTGCTGGTCGATCGTGATCGTGAGGGGCGCGCCCGCCGCGATCTTCACGTCGGGAGCCAGCGTAAACGTCGCCGCGTGTTCCTTGCCCACGCCGCCGGCGATGGCCCAGCCCGAGTTAGGATCGTCGTCGAGGGCGCCGGCGACGCCGTAATTCGCCTGCTCGAAGTCAGCCTTCGCGCCGGCGAACTTCACCGCATTGGGCGTCTCCGCCGAGCCGGGCGCACCGCTCGCCACCGAGAACTTGCTGACGACGAAGTTGCCGCCGTCGGAACGGCCCGGGCCCTGTGCCGGCAGGCTCGGGTCGGGCAGCACCTCGAGGCGGATCGCCTTCGGCTCGACGCCGGCGGGCACGACGGCCTTGAGCGTGTAGGTGTCCTTGGCCCGGTTGCCGCCGACGACCACGATGCCGTCGGGCGCGATCGTGCCGGTGGCACCGGCCGCGCTCTTGAACTCGGTGGGCACCACGGGCGTGGCCTTCTCGACGAGCGTCACCGGCGGCGGCGGAGGAGGCGGGGGCGGCGGCAGCAGCTTGGCCACAGGCGTGGCCACGATTCTGCCGCCGGCATGCGTGCCCACGAAGATGTTCTTCGCGTCGGGGGAGAACTGCACGCACCAGACGCTCGACTTCATCGCCTCGGGCCCTTCCTGCTGCCCCTTGGCGGCCACGTCCCAGAGCTTCACCGCGCCGTCGAGGCTGCCGGACACGAGCCGCGTGCCGTCGGCCGAGAAGTCGATGCTCGTGACCCAGTCCTTGTGGCCGGAGAGCGTGGCGAACTCCTTGGCATCCGAGGTGGTCCAGAGCTTGATCGTGCGGTCGGCGCCGGCGCTGGCGAGCTTCGATCCGTCGGGCGAGTAGGCCACGGCCCAGAGGGCGTCGCCATGCCCTTCGAGCTTGCCCTTCTCGTTGCCGGTGGCGGCATCCCAGAGCTTGACGAGCTTGTCGCCGCCGCCGGTGGCGATCGTGCCGCCGTCGGGGGAGAAGGCGACGGCCGTGACGGGGCCGGCGTGGGCGGTGACCTGCTTGATCTCCGCGCCGTCGGCGGTGTTCCAGAGGATGACGGTGCCGTCCTCCCCCGCCGTGGCCAGCTTCGTCCCGTCGGGGGAGATGTCGAGCGACCGCACCCAGCCCTTGTGCTTCTTGAGGTCGGCCTTGTGCTTCTTCTCGCCGAGATCCCAGAGCTTCACGAGCCCGTCGTAGCCGGCGGTCGCGGCGAGCTTGCCGTCCTGCGACACCTTCACGGCCCAGACCGCCGTGGGATGCCCGGCGAGGTCGGCCTCGCGGGTGCCGTCGGCCTTCCACACGACCACGTCGCCCGGCCGGTAGAGCAGGCTCTCGCCGCCGGCGGTGACGATCTTCGAGCCGTCGCGGAGATAGTCGGCGGCGATCACCCAGCGCGGCGACGCGGCGAGGTTGGCCGGCGGCGCGGGCGCGGCGGGGGCGGCAGGTGCCGCGGCCGCGGGCGCGGCCTGACCGACGGCCTTGGTCGCCAGCGGGGCGGCCAGCGCGGCCAGGGCGAGGCACGGCACGAACGAGCGGGCAAGGAAGCGTGGCATCGAGGGCTTCTCCACGGAAGAGAACGCGCCGGCCGACCGGGCCCGGAGGTGAAGCCGGCCGCCTGGGGCGTGGGATGCGGGGACGATGGCTGGCCCCGACGGCCACGAGTATAGTTCCGGCTCGGCGGCCGATTCCAACCCCAGTGGCCACACCGGCCCGGGATCGCCGCGGGCCGCACCGTTCCCGGAGGATTTCCACCATGGCCGCTTCGCTTCGCGCGCGCTCCCCATCCACGTCGTCGTCGGGCGGGAAGCGGGCCGTGCTCGTCGCCAGCGGCGACCTCCGCGAGGAGGCCAACCGCGTCTGCTGGCCGGCCCAGCAGGCGATGGAGGCCGCGCTCGGGCGGGCCTTCGCCACCGCCGGCTGGAAGCTCGACCGCGGCCACGCGGCGACGAAGTCGCGCGGTCACGGCTTCATCGCCGGCGCCCGCGAGGGCCTCGACGTGTTCGCGACGATCGATCCCGAGGCGCCGCTCGTGGTGGCCGAGGCGGTCTGGCAATACTCCAACCACGTGCTGCCCGGGCTCACGACCCACGCGGGCCCGATCCTCACCGTGGCCAACTGGTCGGGCCAGTGGCCCGGCCTCGTCGGCATGCTCAACCTCAACGGCTCGCTCACCAAGGCGGGCGTGCCCTACGCCACGCTCTGGGCCGACGACTTCGCCAGCGCCAGCTTCCAGCGGCACCTGCAGTCGTGGCTCACCCACCGTGCCGTGCACCACGACACGAGCCACGTCGTGCCCTGCGACCGCGTCTCGATCCCGCGGAAGCTCGACCAGATCGGCCGGGAGATCGCCGCGACCCTCGTGCAGCGGAAGGCGCTGATGGGCGTCTTCGACGAGGGCTGCATGGGGATGTACAACGCCATCGTCCCCGACCATCTGCTCCACGCCACCGGCGTGTTCAAGGAGCGGCTCAGCCAAAGCGCGCTCTATCACGAGACGAAGCAGGTGGACGACGCCACCGCCCGCGGCGTGTTCCGCTGGCTCGAGAAGGCGGGCATGACCTTCCACTTCGGCCGTGACGAGGCCACCGACCTGACCCGCGGCCAGGTGCTCGAGCAGTGCCGGATGTACGCGGCCACGCTCCGTCTCGCCGACCGCTTCGGCTGCGACTGCGTGGGCATCCAGTATCAGCAGGGGCTCAAGGACCTGCTGCCGGCGAGCGACCTCGTGGAGGGCATGCTCAACGACTCGAAGCGGCCCCCCGTGGCGGCGGAGGGGAGCACGAAGCCGCTCTTCAAGGGGAAGCCCCTCGTGCACTTCAACGAGGTCGACGAGTGCGCGGGCCTCGACGGCCTGCTCACGCAGCGGGTGCACGAGGCGCTCGGCGAGCCGGTGGAGAACACGCTCCACGACATCCGCTGGGGCGACTGGGACCAGTCGCGATCGACCGACCAGTGGGTGTGGGTGTTCGAGATCTCCGGCGGCGCGCCCCCGGCCCACTTCACCGGCGGCTGGAAGGGGGCCCACGGCTGGCGGCAGCCGCCGATGTACTTCCGGCTCGGCGGCAGCACGCTGGCCGGCGTGAGCCGGCCAGGCGAGATCGTCTGGAGCCGGATCTGGGTGAACAACGTCGACGGCCGGGAAAAGCTCTGCATGGACATCGGCCGGGCGCAGGTCGTGAAACTGCCCGAGGAGGAGACCCGCCGCCGCCTCGAATCCACGACGAAGCAGTGGCCGATCATGCACGCCGTCACCTATGGCGTCTCTCGCGACCAGATGATGGCCCGCCACAAAGCCAACCACGTGCAGGTGGCCTACGCCAAGGACGCCGCCGGGGCCGACCGGGCGGCGCTGGCGAAGGCGGCCGCCGCGCGGGCGCTGGGCATCGAGGTGAGCTTCTGCGGCACCCGCGGCCACGGCGTGGCGCCGGGCGTCCGCTGGGACGCCTGACGCGACCGACCGTGTCCCGCTCCGGCCGCCGCGGACGACGGCCGCGATCCACCCCGGACTCAGCCCTGCGAACAA
>Ga0208864_1000109_pt1 | contig 25461 bp, 22 predicted proteins | sample CryBogmetaGMA05M_FD_184542 | JGI IMG/M metagenome (GOLD analysis project Ga0208864, IMG submission 184542) | Freshwater microbial communities from Crystal Bog, Wisconsin, USA - MA0.5M (SPAdes) | ecosystem: Environmental > Aquatic > Freshwater > Lake | place: Crystal Bog, Wisconsin, USA...
GTGCTGATCGTGTGGTCGGCGCGACGGCAGGGCTGGCGGTCCGCGATCGAGGCGCTCTGGCTGCCGCTCGCGATCGTCGGCGGCACGATCCTCTGGCTGCTGCCGGCGCTCGACGACGGCGCGGGGGTGCCGATCCGCGGCTACGGCACGATGCTCCTGCTGGCCGCCGCGGCGGGCACCTGGCTCTCCGTCGTGCGCGGACGGCGGCTCGGACTCGACGCCGACACGATCCTCGCGCTGGGGATGGAGGTGTTTCTCTGGGGCATCGTCGGCGCGCGGCTCTTCTATCTGATCGAATACCACGACCAGTTCTTCGGCGGCGGGAAGACCTGGTGGCAGTCGCTGGCCGCCGCGGCGAACCTCGCCGCCGGCGGGCTTGTCGTCTTCGGGGCGATCCCCACCGCGGCGCTCGCCGCCTGGCGGTTCGCCCGCCGCCGCGGGCTCGTGCTCGTGCAGCTGGCCGACTGCATGGCGCCGGGCCTCCTCGTGGGGCTGGCCATCGGCCGGGTGGGCTGCTTCCTCAACGGCTGCTGTTACGGGGGTCCGTGCGAGCTTCCCTGGGCCGTGCGGTTTCCACCGGAGAGTCCTCCCTGGCTGGACCAGGCCGCGCGGGGCCTCCTGCCCGCGGTCGCCGGGGGGGGCGTTCCCTGGAGCCTGCCGGTTCACCCGGCCCAGCTCTACGCGGCGGCGGATGCGGCGATCCTGGCCCTGCTGGCGATCGCGTTCACCCCGCTCGCCCGCCGCGACGGGCAGGTGTTCGCCCTGGTGCTCACGCTCCACCCGATCTCGAGGCTGTTGCTCGAGGCGATCCGCGTCGACGAGCCCCCCGCCCTGGGCACGCCCTTCTCGATCTCGCAGCTCGTATCGCTGGGACTGATCGCCCTGGGGGCGGCCCTCTGGTGGTGGACGTTCCGCCAACCGCCCCGGCCGGGGTCGGTCACCGGGCCGTCCCCGCCCTCGCGGCCTGGCCCCCGATCACTGCCCCCCGACAGCCTCACGCTCCGCTGCCGGGAGCATGGTCCGCTGGTCGTCGAGATGCCCACCGACCTCCGCTTCGCCGCGCTCCGGCTGCGGGTCACCGACCACCTGGGGAACGAGTTTGCGCTGCCGACCGGCAAACGGGCCGTGGCCCTCTGCCGCTGCGGTCACTCGAAAACCCGCCCCTTCTGCGACGGTTCCCACACATCGAGCGGCTTCGACGCCGCCGAAACGGCCTGAAACCGGAACCGGGCCGAATCCGATGCCCGTTGCCGCCCTGCCGCAAGGCTCCGCGCCCTGCCGCAAGGCTCCTCGCCCCGTCGCGAAGGCTCCGCGAGGGGTCGCCCGTGCCCCGGAGCCGGCGTAGGCGGCAAGCGGAGACAGGATGTCGAAGCGCAGCCGGCTTCGAGTGAGCGGAGCCCAGGATGGGCGCAGCGAACGTCCGAGCGACGGGGTACGGGCGACCCCGAGCCCGCGTCACCGACCGGCTGGTTCCCCGCCCCGCCACAAGACCCGAGCCGCGTCACGCCGCCCGGCGTCCGGCTGAAAACCGTGACAGCAGCCGGCCCCGGGGGGCTTCGCGGGTCGGGGCTGTGCGGCCTGGGAAACCCCTGCGTTCAGCAAAAAGTCTTCCCGCGAAACCACTTACGTCAACCGACAGCGGTGGAAAACCCGCTCCGCCGCCTCCGAACGATATGGACTGGGCTCCAAAACCCTTGTACGGTTGATCGGCTACCTCGCGGTGGGTGGCTCCTGTTTCCGCTCGGACGCGCATGATGTCGCACCCCGAATCCAACTTCTACCAACGCAACAGTGTCTGGATCCTCGCGGTCCTGATCTTCCTGTTGCCCATGGTGGTGGTCGGGGCGATCAAGGCGAAGGGGAACAACCGCAACGACGTGAAGGGCTGGCTGCCCCTCGAATACCCGGAAACCCAGACCTACCGGTTCTTCCGGCGGAACTTCCAGGGGGAGGAGTTCATCCTCGTCAGCTGGGACGGCTGCCGGATGGACGATCCGCGGCTGGAACTGCTGGCCGAGAAGCTGCTCCCTCCCCCCGAGGAGGCCTCCCGGATCGAGCGGCCCCTGTTCTTCAAGACGGCCCAGACGGGCCCCCGGGCCGTCGCCCGGATGACCGACGAGAACGGCCCGCTCAAGCTCGACTTCGAGGAGGCCGTGTCGCGGCTGACCGGGGCGATCATCGGTCCGCCCCCGGAGGGCGTGGAGGCCGGTGCCACCGCGGACGACCTCCTGGCCCGCCAGACCTGCCTCGTGCTCACGCTGTCCGACGCCGCCCGCGCGAACCTGCACGGGGCGATCGACACGATCAAGGACGTGGCGTCGCAGGAGTGCGGCATCCCCGAGGCGACGCTCCACATGGGGGGCCCCCCGGTCGACAACGTCTCCATCGACCGCGCCGGCCAGACGAGCGTGACGATCCTCTTCGGCCTGTCGCTGGTGGTCGGCTTCTTCGTGAGCTGGTGGAGCCTGAAGAGCAAGACGCTCGTGGCGATGGTGCTGGCCTCGGGTGTCTACAGCATGTTCGCGAGCCTCGCGATCGTCTGGTACTCGGGCTACCCCGTCGACGCCATCCTGCTGACGATGCCGTCGCTCGTCTACGTGGCCACCACGAGCGGGGCGATCCACCTGGCCAACTACTACCGTGACCAGCTCGCCGAGACGGGAGTCGTGGAGGGGGCGGCCGGTCGCGCCGTCCACCACGCCCTGCTGCCGCTGTGCCTCGCCACCGGCACGACGGCGGTGGGCCTGGCGACGCTGGGGGTGAGCGAGCTCGTGCCGATCCGCATGTTCGGCATCTTCTCCGCCATCGGTGTCGTGGTGAGCTTCCTGATCCTCGTGTTCTTCATGCCGGCGGCGCTCGAGCTGTTTCCGCCGAAGCTCAAGCTCGGGGCCCTCGCCGAGGACGATCCCGAGGCGAAGGCGGCCTGGCGGCCGATCGAGGAGAGCCCCTGGTGGCGGGTCGGGGAATGGATCACGCGGCACCACGCCGTGGTCAGCGTCGCCTGCCTGCTCGCCATGGTGGGCGTCGGCTACGGCCTGACGCGGGTGGAGAGCAGCGTGCAATTGATGCGGCTCTTCTCCCCGAACGCCCGCATCCGGCAGGACTACAAATGGCTCGAGACGAAGCTCGGCCCCCTCGTGCCGATGGAGATCCTCGTGCGGGTCGACCAGCAGACCTGCCCGCTCAATTTCCTCGAGCGGATGGAGCTCGTCGGCCGGATCCAGTCGGCCATCAGCGGCCTCGACGAGGTGGGCAGCTCCCTCTCCACCGTCACCTTCGGCCGTAGCCTGGACGTGGGCGACGCGGGCGACGGCATCGGGGGCGTGGCGGCGCGGGCGCTGGGCTTCGGCGCCCGCACGAAGCGGAGCGTGCTCAACCGCCGGCTCGTGGCCCACCGGCAGGAGTTTCTCGACGGCGACTACCTCCGCGACGCGACGCTTCCCGACGGCCGCGAGGAGGAGCTCTGGCGGATCAGCGCCCGGGTGAGCGCCACGAAGGAGGTCGACTACGCCCTCTTCAAGCGCGACCTGCAGTCGAAGATCGACCCGATCCTCGCCGAGATGAACGCCGAGGGCGTGGAGGGCGTGGCGGTCGACTACACGGGGCTCGTGCCCCTGGTCTACAAGGCCCAGCACTCGCTGCTCGACGGCCTGATGATCGGCTTCGTCTACGACTTCGCCATCATCGTCGCGGTGATGATCGTCCTCTGTCGCGCGGCCTCCGCGGGCCTCGTGCTCCTCTTGCCGGCGGCCTTCCCGGCGCTCATGGTGTTCGGCAGCATGGGCTGGGGCCACTCGCTGCTCAAGTCGCTCGACGCGGGCACGCTGCTCATCGACATCGGCACCGTGATGGCGCCGAGCGTGGCGCTGGGCGTGACGGTCGACGACGTCGTCCACTTCATGCTCTGGTTCCGCAAGGGCATCGCCGACGGACTCGATCGCCGGCAGGCGACGATGCTCGCCTACAAGGGCTGCGCCCGGGCGATGTACCAGAGCTGGGGCGTGATCGGCATCGGCCTCTCGGTGTTCTCGCTCTCGCCGTTCGGTCCGACGCAACGCTTCGGGCACATGATGCTGGCGATGCTCACGATCGCGCTCGTCGGCAACCTCGTCTTCATGCCCGCGCTGCTCTCGGGGCCGCTGGGGGCCGTGTTCAGCTGGAGCGTGCTGCGGCTCGAGCGCAAGAAGGCCGACCGCGAAGGACGCCGCAAGGTGAAGGCCGATCCGGGCAGCGACGCCCTGCCCGCGCCGCACGTCATGCCGGGGCCGACCCAGCAGGTCGTGCATGCCTGACGAGCCCGGCCAGCCGTCCGGCGACCGGCCGGAGACGGGGGAGGCCGACGGCCTCCCGCGGGGCACGGTGGTGCTCAAGCCGAAGCGGGCCCGCCCGTTCTTCGGCCGCCATCCCTGGGTGCTCGATTCCGCGGTGCTGCGTGTCGACGGTGCGCCCGCCGACGGTGCGCCCGCCGACGGCGCCGTCGTCGACCTCGTCACGCACGACGGGGCGTTCGTGGCCCGCGGCCTCTGGAACTCCGCAAGCCGGATCCGCGTGCGGCTCTACGCCTTCGACGCCGCCACGCGGCTCGACGCCGGCTTTTTCCGCGGGCGGATCGAGTCGGCTGCGGCGCTGCGGCGGGCCCTGGGGCTCGACGACCGGCGCGGGGCGGCACGGCTCGTCAACAGCGAGGGAGACGATCTCTCCGGCCTGATCGTCGACCGCTACGGCGACTGGCTGGCCGTGCAGGTGACGAGCCTGGCGATGTCGCTGCGGCTCGACGCGATCTGCGACGCGCTCGAGGCGGTCGTGGCCCCGCGGGGGATTCTGTTGCGGGGCGCCGAGCGGGGGCTCGCGCAGCTCGAGGGGCTGCGGCTGGCCGACCGTCTCGTCCGCGGTTCGGCGCCGACCGGCCCGATCTTCGTCGAGGAGCACGGCCTCACGTTCGGCGTCGATCTCTCCGAGGGGCAGAAGACGGGCTTCTACCTCGACCAGCGGGAGAACCGCCAGGCGGCGGCGCGGCTGGCCCGCGGCCGAAGGGTGCTCGACGCCTTCTGCTATTCCGGCGGCTTCGGCCTCGCGTGTGCCGTGCGCGGCGGGGCGCGGAGCGTGCTGGCGGTCGATTCGAGCGCGAAGGCGACGGCGCTGGCGAAGGCCAACGCCGACTTGAACGGCGCGGCGAACATGGCCGTCGAGACGGTCGACGCGTTCGAGAAGCTCGGGGCTCTCGTCGCGGCGGGGGAACGGTTCGGCATGGTGATCCTCGACCCCCCGAAGTTCGCCCGCAGCCGGGCCGCGATCGACGACGCGGTCCGCGCCTATCACCGGATCAACCGGCTCGCGGTCGACCTGCTCGAGCCCGGCGGCATCCTCGTGACCAACAGCTGCTCGGGCGCCGTGTCGCGGGAGGATTTTCTCGTCATGCTCTCGGGCGTCGCCCAGCGGGCGGGCCGCACGATCAAGGTGCTCGAATGCCGCGGGGCGGCCGCCGACCATCCGGTGAGCGTGAGCTGCCTGGAGAGCGAATATCTCAAGTGCGTGATCGCCCGGGTGGGGTGAACGCCGTCACCCGGCCCGCTCATCGGCGCGCAGCTCACCGGCGGGCAGCTCATCGTGCCGATCGGCTGGCGACGAGCAGATCGGCGGGCAGGACGGGCGTCGCGCCGGGCTGCGACGCGACGAATCCGGCCGCACGGGCCGCCACGTCGAGGATCCGCTCCGGCGGCCATTCCAGCAGGCGGCCCACCACCACCGCCGCGCCGAAGGCGTCGCCCGCGCCGATCGTGTCGGCGTCGTCACGCGGCGGGAAGCACCGCGCCGGTACCGTCGCCAGACCTGCGGCGGTCGCCATCGCGGCCCCGGCCGTCCCCCGGGTGAGCACCACCGCCTCGAGGTTCGCGGTCGTGCGCACGGCCTCGAGCTGCCGGGCGAGTTGCGGCTCGGGAAGCGGGCCCCCGGCGGCCGCCGCCGGCAGACCGAGCGCCGCGGCCACCATCGGCAGCTCCTGCTCGTTCACCTTGAGCATCGTCGCGAGCCGGCAGCCGCTCACGAGGCTCTCGGCCGAGAAGAACGGGGCCCGCAGGTTCACGTCGAAGAGCCGCACGGCCTGGGGCGCGGCGGCGAGAAACCGCTCGATCGCCCGGGCGGCCGGCGGCGTGCGGCGGCCGAGCGTGCCGAAGCAGACGGCGGCAGAGGCCGGCGCGAGTGCCTGCCACGAGGCGTCGAAGGCAACGCGATCCCAGGCGACGTCGGCGGTGATCGAGAAGCTCGGCTCCCCGTGGTCGAGCTCGATCACGGCCGTTCCGGTGGGCCGTTCGTCGTCGACCTGCACGGCCGATACGTCGAGCCCGCGGCCGCCCACATCGGCAAGAAACCGCCGGCCGAGGTCGTCGCTCCCCACGCGCGTGGCCACCGCCGCGCGGCCGCCGGGCACGCCGAGCAGGGCGAGCAGCTGCGCCGCCTGCACGGCCGCGTTGACCGGCGCGCCGCCGAGCACGGGGCCGGGAGCGAGCATGTCGTAGAGCGCCTCGCCGATGCCCACGACGACCGGGCCGGCCGTGGGCTGGATCGACGCACGGCTCTCGCTCATGGCGGGGCTCCGCTGGAGATGGTCGCACCGCACGGTGACCGCACCTCCGGGGGGAGCGCGGTCGAGAGGGGCGAAAATGAGGCGTTTCGCGGGTGGTGCGTAGGAGTCGTCACGTCGAACGGGTATGGTATAGGCATGGCGGAAACCGCGTCCAAACGGGAAAATGGTGTCACTCAGAGGAACGGAGTGCGCGCCCGCAGAACGGTGACGCGGATCGTCTTCTGGCAACCGATCGACAGCCCGCACCAAGAGGCCTTCCTCGAAGAGGTGGGCCGGCAGTTTCCCGGTGAGGTGATCCTCGGCGTGGAGCGGTCGTTGCCCCCCGACCGGTTCGCGCAGGGCTGGCGCCAGCCCAGGCACGACCACGTGGCCGTCGTCGATGTCTCCATTGCCGCCAATCACGCGCTCCTTGCGAGCCACGCGACCGACGATTCACTGCACGTGTTTTCGGGCTTCTTTTCCCATCCGCTCGTCTGGTCCGGATTCCGCCGGTTGGCGGGCTCGGCAGCGCGGCTCGTCATGTATTCGGAGGCCCCGGAGCAGCCGCTCCTCACCGGCTGGCTCAAACGGCTCCGCGGCCGCGTCATCGCCGGCCGCTGGGCGGGCCGATTCGCGTTCGTGCTGGCGATCGGCGGAGTGGGCTGCGAGTTCTTCGAGCAAATCGGTTTCCCGCGTGAGCGGATCCTTCCCTTCGGCTACTACACCGGCGTGCCGCCGCTGCCGAGCGATGCGTCGCGGCAGGAGGATGACCGGCCGGTGCGGCTGGTCTCCGCGGGCCAACTCATCCGCCGCAAGGGGATCGACATGCTCGTCGAGGCCTGCGGCACGCTGCCCGCGGCAGGCTGGCGGCTCGACATCTACGGCGACGGACCCGAGCGGCCGCGGCTCGAGCGGCTCGCGGCCCGGTGGGGCCTCGCGGATCGAGTCACCTTCCGGGGCGCGGTGCCGAACGGCGTCGTGCAGGAAGCGCTCGCCGCCGCCGACGGCGCGATCCTGCCGAGCCGGTTCGACGGCTGGGGCATGCTCGTGAGCGAAGCGCTCGCCGCGGGCACCCCCGCGATCTGCACCGACCGTTGCGGCGCGGCCGTGGTGGCCGCGATCGCGGCCTGGCGTGATGCCGCCGATGCGCCGCCGCCGCTCGTGGTGGCGCGGCCCGCCGTCGCGTCGCTCGCCGCGGCGGTGCAGGACGCGACCGCGGCCGGCCCGGTTTCCGACGCCCGCCGGCGGGCGATCCGCGCCGGCATGGAGCCGCTCGCGCCGTCCGCCGCGGCCGGCCGATTCCTCGACGCGGTGCTCACGCTCTGATGCTACACGTCCGCTCCGATTACGAGACCGTCATCCGCCCGACCAAGGGCTGGCTGAACGTCGACTTCGCCGGCCTGTGGAACTACCGCGACCTGCTCGGCGTGCTCGTGCACCGCGACTTCGTCGCCAGATACAAGCAGACGGTGCTCGGACCGCTGTGGGCGATCATCCAGCCGCTGATGACGACGCTGGTGTTCGCCGTCGTTTTCGGCGGCATCGCCGGCATCCCGACCGACGGCGTGCCGCCGTTCCTCTTCTATCTCACCGGCCTGCTGGGCTGGAACTTCTTCGCGAACACCTTCACAGGGGCGTCGAACTCCCTCGCCGCCAACGTCGGCATCTTCGGCAAGGTGTACTTCCCGCGGCTCGTCGTCCCGATATCGACGGTGGTCTCGGGGTTCATCGCGCTGGGTATCCAGTTGCTGACGTTCCTCCCCGTCTGGATCTACTACGTGGCCTTCACCCCGGCCGGCGGCGCGATCGACGTCTCCTGGTTGAACCTGATCGTCCTCACCCCGCTCGTGCTCCTGCAGATCGCCCTGCTCGCGCTCGGCTCCGGCCTGTGGATGTCGGCGTTGACCGCGAAATACCGCGACTTCGCCTTCCTTGCGGGGTTTCTCGTGCAACTCTGGATGTACGCGACGCCCGTGATCTACCCGCTCTCGGCCGTGCCCGCCCGCTGGCGGTGGGTGGCGGCGATCAACCCGATGACCGTGCCGATCGACGCCATCAAGATGATGTTCCTGGGGCAGGGCTCCGTCGAACCGCTCCACGTGGTGCTCTCGCTCGCGATGACGGCGGCGATCCTGTTGGGCGGCCTCGTCGTGTTCAGCAGAGTTGAACGGACGTTCATCGACACCGTCTGACGGAACCACCCGCCATGTCGATCATCCACGGCCCGCTCGATCTCGAAGAGGTATCGCCTCGGCACGCTCAATGCCGCCACGCTACGTGAGGAGATCCAGTCGCTCTGGGAGCGCTGGCGGCGCGGCGGGCAGGCCGATGCCGACCGCCCGCGCGACAACGACTTCTGGGCCCTCCGCGACGTGTCGTTCGACGTCCAGGAGGGGGACGTGGTGGGCATCATCGGCGGCAACGGCGCCGGCAAGAGCACGCTGCTGAAGGTGTTGAGCCGGATCACCGAGCCGACGTCGGGCGAGGCCCGGATCCGCGGCCGCGTGGCGTCGCTCCTCGAGGTGGGCACGGGCTTCCATCCGGAGCTTTCCGGCCGCGAGAACATCTTCTTGAACGGCACGATCCTCGGCATGACGAAGGGGGAGGTGAGGGCCAAGTTCGACGAGATCGTCGACTTCTCGGGCATCGAGAAGTTCATCGACACGCCGGTGAAGCGGTACAGTTCCGGCATGTACGTGCGTCTCGCCTTCGCCGTGGCGGCCCATCTCGACCCGGAGATCATGATCGTCGACGAGGTGCTGGCGGTCGGTGACGGCGGATTCCAGAAGAAGTGCCTCGGCAAGATGAAGTCCATTCACGAGAGCGGTCGCACGGTGCTCTTCGTGAGCCATCAACTCAATATGCTGACGTCGCTTTGCACCCGGGGCATCGTGCTCAAGCAAGGGACCGTCTCGTTCGACGGCCCGGTCGACCAAGCGGTGCTCCATTATCAGACCTCCAGCGGCCGGGTTGGGACGGCAATGCTCGATGTCGATGGCAACGGCGGCCGCGTCGGCAACGACGTCGCCCGTTTGAACAGGGGCTGGGTGTCGAACATCGATGGCGAACTGTGCTCGTCGTTCTCGCTGGATGACCCGATCGTGATCAACATGGAGTACACGCTCTTCACGTCCTCCAGACTCGCGACCATCCCCAACATCCACATCTACGACGAGTATGGCGAAATGATTTTTCTGTCGGTCGTGGCCGCCGTCGACCAGAGCACCGACATCAACAGGCCGGGGCGTTGGATGGCCCGCTGCGTGGTTCCCGGGCATCTGATGAACACGGGCACCTTCAATGTGACGCTGGTGGTGACGGTGCTCCACCCGGCGCCCGAGGTTATTTTCATGGAGCACAACGCGTTGGCGTTCCAGGTTTCGGAAGTCCTCGACTCTGAAGCCGAAAGACGACGGAGCGGCTGGATGGGATCCTGGCCGGGTCCAGTGCGCCCGCGATGCGAGTGGGCGGTACACCTGCTGTCAGACATGGCAGAGAATTGACACTATGAAGGCAGTCCTCCTCGCCGGCGGCAAGGGCACGCGCATCTCCGAGGAGACGCACCTCAAGCCCAAGCCCATGATCGACATCGGCGGCCGGCCGATCCTCTGGCACATCATGAAGCTCTATTCCGCCCACGGCGTGAACGAGTTCGTGATCTGCTGCGGCTACAAGGGCTACATGATCAAGGAATACTTCGCCAACTACTTCCTCCACATGTCGGACGTCACCTTCGACCTCGCCTCCAATTCGATGACCGTGCACGAGCGGAAGGCGGAGCCGTGGAAGGTGACGCTCGTGGACACGGGCGAGGACACGATGACGGGCGGCCGGCTCAAGCGGGTCGCCGACCACGTCCGCGGCGAGGAGGCCTTCTGCTTCACCTACGGCGACGGCCTCGCCGACGTCGACATCGGCGAACTCGTCGCCTTCCACCGCCGGCACGGCAGGCTCGCCACCGTCACGGCCGTGGCGCCTCCCGGCCGCTTCGGCGCCCTCGAAATCACCGACGGCCGGGTGACCGCGTTCACCGAGAAGCCCCGCGGCGACGGCGGCCTCATCAACGGCGGCTTTTTCGTGCTCTCCCCGCGGGTGCTCGACGTGATCGAGGGCGACGCCACCGCCTTCGAGTCGACGCCGATGCCCGCCCTCGCGGCCCGCGGCGAGCTCGTGGCCTACGAGCACCGCGGCTTCTGGCAGCCGATGGACACGATCCGTGACCGCACGGTGCTCGAGGGACTCTGGGAATCCGGCAGCGCCCCCTGGAAGGTGTGGCGATGAGCGCCCCGGCGGTTCCCGGCCCTTCCTCTGCCGCCGACCCCGGCTTCTGGCGCGGCAGGCGCGTGCTCGTCACGGGCCACACGGGCTTCAAGGGCTCGTGGCTCACGCTCTGGCTCACCACGCTCGGCGCCCGCGTGGCGGGCTTCGCGCTCGAGCCCGACACGAGCCCGAGTCTGTTTGTGCAACTCGGCCTCGTCGACGCGGTCGACCACCGCATCGGCGACATCCGCGACGCCCGGGCCGTCGCCGACCGCGTGGCCGAGGTGCGGCCCGAGGTGGTCTTCCACATGGCGGCGCAACCGCTCGTGCGCCGTTCCTACGCCGAGCCGGGGCTCACCTGGCAGACGAACGTCATGGGCACGGTCCACCTCCTCGAGGCCCTGCGGCCGATCGACCACCCCTGTGCCGTCGTGATCGTGACCACCGACAAGGTCTACGAGAATCGTGAGTGGGTGCACGCCTACCGCGAGCCCGACCGGCTCGGCGGCCACGATCCCTACAGTTCGAGCAAGGCCGCGTGCGAGCTGGCCGCCGACAGCTGGCGGAAGTCGTTCTTCGCCGGCCGCTCGCCCGTGCGGATCGCCTCGGCGCGGGCGGGCAACGTGATCGGCGGAGGCGATTGGGCCGAGGACCGGATCGTGCCCGACCTCGCCCGGGCGCTCGCCGCAAACAGACCCGTGACCGTGCGCAATCCCCACTCCGTCCGCCCCTGGCAGCACGTGCTCGACCCGCTCTCGGGGTACATGACGCTCGCCCGGCGGCTCCTCGAGAGCGACGATCCCGAATTGCAATCGGCGTTCAACTTCGGCCCCGACGCGTCCGACGCCCGCACGGTGCGGGAACTGGTCGACGAAGCGTTCGCGACGTGGCCGGGCGAGGCCACGTGGGCCGATCAGGCGTCTGGTGTGCACGAGGCGCGACTGCTCACGCTCGCCACCGCCAAGGCCAGATCGATCCTCGGCTGGTCGCCGACGTGGGGCTTCCAACGGTCGGTCGCGGAGACGATCGCCTGGTATCGCGACGTCCACGGCGGCGGCGAGCCACGCAGCCGCGCCGTCGAGCAGCTCGGCCACCACGCCCGCGACCGTCGCTGATCCCCCGCGACCGCGGGCCGCGGGCGTGAACGTCGTCGGATGCCGCCTCAGGACGCTCCCCAGCCCGCGCGCCCATCTCCCGCAGCCGATCGATGAAGAAAATCTCCGTCATCATCCCGACGCTCAATTCCGCCAAGACGATCGGGGCCTGTCTCGACAGCCTGGCGCCGCAGACGTCCGACGATTTCGAGGTGGTGATCCAGGACGGCCAGTCCACCGACGAGACGCTCTCCATCGTCGACGACTTCCGTCGGCGGTACCCCGCGCTGACGATCCGCGTGCACCGGGAGAAGGACCGCGGCATCTACGACGCGATGAACAAGTCGCTGCTCCATGCCGAGGGTGAGTGGGTGTACTTCCTGGGGAGCGACGACCGCCTGTTCGCGCCCGACACGCTCCGCACCGTGGCCGCCGCCCTCGCCGACGACGTCGACGTGGTCTACGGCGACGTGACGAGCCCGCGCTTCAACGGGCGATTCGCGGGTCGCATCTGCATCCAGACCCTCGCACGGTGCAACATCTGCCATCAGGCGATCTTCGTCCGCCGGCGGCTCTACGACTCGGTCGGCACGTTCAACCTCCGCTTCCGCGTGCTGGCGGACTGGGAGCACAACATGCGGTGGTTCCTGTCGCCCCACGTGCGCGTGCGCTACGTCGATCAGGTGATCGCGGAGTTCTCCGCCGGAGGATTGAGTTCGACGCACGACGACCCGGTGTTCATCCCGGAGAAGATGCTCTGGTACGTGCGGCACGGCCGGCACAGCCTGCCCTTCCGCATGAAGGCGCGGCTCGTGCTCGAGGAACTCAAGCGGGCAGTCCGGGCACGGGATTGGCGGCACTTCCTGCGCGGACTCCGCGCGTGCCCCGCGGTGCTGTATCCCCGCCGGCCGCTGCCCCGCTGACGCCGACGGTTCCGCCCGTCAGGCCCGCTCCAGCTTCCGCAGCCGCGTGAACTCGTCCATCGTGACGGTGGTCAGCTCGCCGTCGTCGCGGGCGAGGATCAGGACGTCGCTGTAGACCTTGTCGTCGGCGTTGCGGCGGAAGTGCAGCCCGTGCCGCCGCCGCTCCCGTCGGAGCACCCGGCCCGTCGTCGTGGTGCTCCACTTCGCCGACGAGCCCACGGTCACGCCGTGCACCACCTCCACCCGGTCGCCCGGCTGGAGATCGAGGTAGAGCGACCGCGACTGGTATTCCTCGGGGGTCATGGCAGCTCCTGGGGGGCGTGGTTCATCGGGACCGGGACGGGCGGGCCGACGGGGCCGTGCCGGCCGGTCAGACTTCCTTGCTCTCGATCCACTTCATCATCCGACGGAGCCGGCGGCCCGTCTCGGTGAGCCTGTGCTCACGCTCGCGGCGGCGGGTCGACTTGAACATCGCCGCGCCGCCCCGGTTCTCCAGGATCCAGTCGCGGGCGAACTCGCCCGAACGGATCTCGTCGAGGATCTTCCGCATCTCGGCCCGCGTCTCGTCGGTGATGATCCGCTTGCCGCGGGTGTAGTCGCCATACTCGGCCGTGTTCGAGACGCTGTACCGCATGTACTCGAGCCCCCCCTGGTAGAAGAGGTCGACGATCAGCTTCATCTCGTGGAGGCACTCGAAGTAGGCCATCTCCGGCTGGTAGCCCGCCTCGACGAGCGTGTCGAAGCCGGCCTTGATCAGCTCCGAAACGCCGCCGCAGAGCACGGCCTGCTCGCCGAAGAGGTCGGTCTCCGTCTCCTCCGCGATCGTCGTCTCGATCACGCCGCCGCGGGTGCCGCCGATGCCCTTCGCGTAGGCCAGGCCCATCCGCTTCGTCTCGGCCGAGGCGCCCGGGCCCAGCGCGATCAGGCAGGGCACGCCGCCCCCCTTCACGTACTCGCTGCGGACGAGGTGACCGGGGCCCTTGGGGGCCACGAGCATGATGTCGTGCCCCGGCGGCGGCTCGATCTGCCCGAAGTGGAAGTTGAAGCCGTGGCTGGCCATCAGCACGGCGCCCTTCTTGAGGTTGGGCTTGATCGCGGCCTTGTAGACGTCGGCCGCCAGCTCGTCGGGCAGGAGGATGTTGATGAGGTCGGCCTGCTTGACGGCCTCCTCCACCGACATCGGCTGGAAGCCGTGGCTCTTGGCCAGCTCGTAGTTGGGGCCGCCCGGCCGCTGGGCCACGACGACGTTGAGCCCGCTGTCGCGCAGGTTCTGCGCCTGCGCGTGCCCCTGGCTGCCATACCCGATGATGGCGATGGTCTTGCCCTTGAGGGCGTCGAGGTCGGCGTCGGCGTCGTAGTAGATCGTGGCGGCCACGGGGTCGCTCCGGAGGGGATGGTGTGGGTTGAAGTGCTGCGTCGGCGGAAACGGGTGTCGATGAAAGAAACAGGGAAGTCGGGGAGGACGCCGCCGCACACGGCGACGGGCCGGCACGCTGCGGTGGCCCGCCGTCAGGCGAGCGACTCCCGCGCCGACGCGGAATCGGCGGGACGGGCGCCGTCGGCGGCCTCCGTCAGCTCGCGGGTCGGGGGGCTCCCGCGGACCATCGCGATGCGTCCGGTGCGCACGAGCTCGAGGATGCCCAGCGGCCGCACCAGCTCGATGAAGCCCTCGATCTTCTTCTCCGTGCCGGAGATCTCCACGATCACGCTGTCGCCGGCCACGTCCACGATCCGGCCGCGGAAGATGTCGGCGAGCTCCTTCACCTGGGCGCGGGCCGCGCCGGGGGCGGCCTTGATCTTCACAAGCATCAGATCCCGCTCGACGTAGTTCCGCGAGCTGATGTCGTCGACGCGGACGATCGTGACGATCTTTTCGAGCTGCCGACGCACCTGGTCGAGCACACGGTCGTCGCCCCGCAGCACGAAGGTCATCCGCGAGAATCCCCGATCCTCGGTCTCGCCGACGGCCAGGCTGTCGATGTTGTAGCCGCGGGAGGCGAGCATGCCCGACACGTGTGCCAGCACGCCGGGGACGTTCTGCACGGTGGCCGAGATCACGTGACGCATGGGAGAGGCATCGGCAGGCTGCTGCCGCCCAGGGGGTGTGGTGAGACTGCGGAAACGCCGCGGTGACGGGTCGCCGCGGCGGGGTCGGACGGGGCCGGAATCATCCAGAACCGCCGGAAAACCGCAGTCCCGCAGTCTAGTGTGGGCTCCGGCCCGGATTCAAGCGGCCGCCGGCCCCGGCGTGGCCCTCGAGGGGGACGGCATCGGTGCGGCCCGAGGAACAGCCGGGTGCGTTGACACGGCCCCCGAAAAGCCGATAGTTTGCGGGGCCGGTCCGGCTTTTCCCAACCCAGCGAGAGTACGAGAGCGTGTCGAACGTTTTGGCCCAAGAGTTGATCGAGGCAGGCGTGCACTTTGGCCACCGGGCCAGCCGCTGGAATCCGAAGATGCGGCCCTACATCCACGGCCGCCGCAATCTGATCCACATCATCGACGTCCGCGAGACGATCCGCGGCCTGCTGCGGGCGCGGAAGTACCTCAAGCAGGTGGCGTCGTCGGGCGTGCTCGTGCTGTTCGTCGGCACGAAGCGGCAGGGCGCCGAGGCGGTGGCCCGCGAGGCGGCCCGCTGCGGCATGCCCTACGTGAGCGACCGGTGGCTCGGCGGCACGCTCACCAACTTCCGCACGATCCGCAATCGCCTCGCCCGGCTCGAGGAGCTCGAAAAGCTCATCCCGTCGGAAGCCTTCGGCAGCTACTCCAAGAAGATGCAGTCGTCGCTGCGCCGCGAGCACCGCAAGATGCTCCGCAACCTCGGCGGCATCCGCACGCTCTCCCGTCTGCCCGAGTGCCTCGTGGTGTTCGACCCGAAGAAGGAGAAGAACGCCGTCAACGAGGCCCGCAAGATGGGCATCTCGACGGTCGCGCTCATCGACACCGACTGCGACCCCGACCTGATCGACCTGCCGATCCCCGGCAACGACGACTCGATCCGCTCGATCGAGCTGGTCGCGGCCCGGCTCGCCGACGCCATCCTCGAGGGCAAGGCCCAGTCGGCCGTCGAGTCGCAGTCGGCCGCCGAAGGGGCCGAGGGGGGCAAGGGCGAGGACGGCAAGTCGGCGAAGCCGGCCCCGAAGGCTCGGGCCAACGTGAAGCGGGTCGTGCCGAAGCCCCCCAAGACCTGAGTCGGTCCGTCTTCCGCCCGTGCCGGGCGGCGTCAACCGCCGCCGACACGGCCGCCGACTCGACCTCGCATGGCCGTTCGGGAGCGGCTTCCGGCCGCCGCCGTTTCCGTTCCGCTCCACCGCAGCTCCCGCCCGATCGTTCGTTCACTGGCACCGTTCGCAGGCGGTCACTCCCACCGTTCACCGCGTCCTTCACCGCCGCCTTCCAAGGAGACAGACCGTGGCTGAGATCACCGCCGCCGCCGTGATGGCCCTGCGCGACAAGACGGGCCTCCCCATGATGGAGTGCAAGAAGGCGCTGCAGGAGTGCGGCGGCGACACCGCGCAGGCCGTGGAGTGGCTGCGGAAGCAGGGCGTCAAGACCCAGGCCCTCCGCGCCGACCGGGAAACCTCCACCGGCCGGCTGGCGATCTACACCGACCTCGCCCGCAAGGTGGGCGCGATGATCGAGCTGAAGTGCGAGAGCGCGCCGGTGGCCAACAGCCCCGACTTCAAGGACCTCGTCAACGACATCGCCAAGACGCTGGCGCTCGGGCCGGGCGCGAAGACGCCGGCCGACCTGCTCGCCCAGAAGAGCCTCGCCCACCCCGACCGCACCCTCGGCGAGCTGAAGGACGACCTCTTCAACCGCATGCGGGAGGTCTTCGAGCTCTCGCGGATCCTGCGGATCGACGCCCCGTGCGGCGGCTACGCCCACCACGACGGCACGAAGGCGGCCATCGTGGAGGTGTCGGGCGACGTGGCCGGCGAGAAGGCGGCGGAGGTGGCCAAGGACGTGGCGATGCACTCGGTGGCGCTCGCCCCGCAGGCCCTCACGAAGGACGACCTCGACCCTGCCGTCGTCGCCAAAGAGCGGGAGATCCTCTCCGACGCCGCCCGCAAGGAGGGCAAGCCCGAGAACATCATCGCCAAGATGATCGACGGGCGGCTGCGCAACTTCTTCAGCCAGTGCGTGCTGCTCGAGCAGCCGTTCGTCAAGGATGACAAGCAGACGGTCGGGCAGCTGGTCAAGTCGGCCGGCCTCGAGGTGAAGCGTCTGGAAAACTGGAGAATCGGCGGCTGATCCGGCGGCGGCCGGGCCCCCCGCGGTGATGGAAGCCAGCCCGTTCAAACGCGTGCTCCTCAAGCTCTCGGGCGAGAGTTTCGCGCGTCCAGGCGAACGCGGCATCTCGATGGACGAGGTGCTCCATATCGCCCGGCAGATGGTGCAGGCGGCCGCCCGCGGCGCCGAACTGGCGGTGGTGATCGGCGGCGGCAACATCCTCCGCGGCGCCTCCTTCACCGCCGGCAACGTCGGCGTGCAGGAGGGCACCGCCCACTCCATGGGCATGCTCGCCACCGTGATCAACGGCCTGGCGCTGCAGGACGCGGTCGAGAGCCTCGGCCGGCAGACCCGCCTGATGACCGCCATCCGCATGGACGGCGTGGCCGAGCCCTACATCCGGCGGCGGGCGCGGCGGCACCTCGAGAAGGGCCGCATCGTGATCCTCGCCGCGGGCACCGGCAGTCCGTTCGTGACCACCGACACGGCCGCGGCCCAACGGGCGCTCGAACTGGAGGCCGACATCCTCATGAAGGCCACCCGCGTCGACGGCGTCTACTCCGACGACCCGGAGAAGAACCCCCACGCCATGCTCTACCGCGACCTCACCTACCAGCAGGTGCGGGAGCAGAACCTGCGGGTGATGGACGCCACCGCCGTCTCCCAGTGCATGGAGCACGCGATGCCGATCCTCGTCTTCAACTACCGCCGCGAGGGCAACATCGAGCGGGCCGTGTCCGGCGAGCGGATCGGCACGCTCGTCGGCAGCCGACGCCCATGAGCCACTCCGCCACCGCCGCCGCCTCTGCCTCCGCCGGCAACTCCGCCGGCGCGGAGCAGCACGGACACGGCCACCACCACTACCCCTGGTGGCTGATCATGTGCCTCTGCGGCGTCGACTACTTCAGCACCCTCGGCTACCAGCCCTCGATCGCCTTCGAGGGGGCCGGCACGCTCGCCCCGGTGGCCACGCTGATCCTGGTGCTCGTCACGCTGCTCGGCGCGCTGCCCGTCTACGCGCATGTCGCCGGCGAGACGCCCGACGGCGTAGGCTCCATCGGCATGATCGAACGGCTCTTCCACGGCTGGTGGAACAAGCTCGTCGTGCTCGTGCTCGTCGGCTTCGCCGCCACCGACTTCGTGATCACGAAGACCCTCTCGGCGGCCGACGCCGCGGCGCACCTCATCAGCAACTCCTTCTACGCCGGCCACGCCCCGGCCTGGCTGCAGGGTCAGCTGCTCGTGACGAGCGTGCTGCTGCTCCTGCTCTGCGCCATGTTTCTCAAGGGCTTCAGCGAGGTGATCGGACTGGCGCTCGTGCTCGTGGTCGCCTATCTCGGCCTGACGGCGATCGTGGTCGGGGCCGGCATCCTCCACCTCGTCACGCATCCGGAGCTGCTGCGGCACTGGCTCGCCGAGATCTCGACGGGCAATTACCACATCGCCCACGCGCCGATCGGCGGCACCGGGGCCCTGGCGGCGCTGGCCATCGCCTGCATCATCTTCCCCAAGCTGGCGCTCGGCATGAGCGGCTTCGAGACGGGGGTGCTGCAGATCCACCTCATGCAGGGCACGCCCGAGGACCCCGACGACCCGGCGGCCCGCATCGCCAACACCCGCCGGCTCCTCTGCGCCGCCGCGCTCATCATGTCGGTGTTCCTCATCGGCTCGTCGCTCGTCACCGGCACCGACACGCTCATCCCCGCCGACGAATTGCGGCTCGAGCCGGTGAAGGGCAAGGCGATCGACCGGGCGCTGGCGTACCTCGCGCACGGCGAGAGCCCGCACCCGATCTGCCCGCTCTTCGGCCGGGTGTTCGGCACCGTCTACGACGTGAGCACGATCCTGATCCTCTGGTTCGCCGGCGCCTCCGCCATGGCGGGCCTGCTCAACATGGTGCCCCGCTACCTGCCGCGATACGGCATGGCCCCGGAGTGGGCGGCCGCCTACCGCCCGCTCGTCATCGCCTTCACCGTGATCAACCTGCTCGTCACCCTCGCCTTCCGCGCCGACGTGTCGGCGCAGGGAGGCGCCTACGCGACGGGCGTGCTCGTGCTGATGACGAGCGCCGCCATCGCCACGCTCGTGGACATCGGCCACCGGCCGGCGCCGGCGGGCGCCGCGGCCCGGCTCGCCCGGCAGGGGACGCTCGCCTACTTCTTCCTGGTCTGCCTGGTGTTCATCTACACCACCGTCGCCAACATGATCGAGCGGCCCGACGGCATCATCATCGCCTCGATCTTCATCACCGCCGTGATGGCGATCTCGATGGTGTCGCGGTTCTGGCGGGCCGACGAGCTGCGGCTGAAGGAGTTTCGCTTCGCCGACGACGCGGCGCGGATGCTCTGGACCGACATCTGCCTCGACGGCACCTTCCAGGTGCTCGTGCCGCACCGGCCCGGACAGCGGTCGCTGGCGGAGAAGGAGGCGGAGATCCGCCGCAAGCACCGCATCCCGCCGGGCGTGCCGATCGTGTTCCTCGAGGTGCACTACGGCGACACGAGCGAGTTCGAGAACGCCCCGATCATCGGCGTCCGCCAGGAGGGCGACTTCTTCGTGATCACCGCCCACGACTGCGTGTCGGTGTCGCACACGATCGCGCAACTCGCGATGGAGATGACGAAGAACGGCTCGCCGCTCGACATCGTCTTCGGCTGGAGCAAGGGCAACCCGCTCGGCCTCGCCCTCGACTTCCTGCTCTTCGGCCGCGGCGACGTGCCCAACCGCGTGGTCGACCTGCTCGACTCGGCGATCGCCGACCCCGCGAAGAGGCCCACCGTGATCGTCGGCTGACGGCACCGCCGGCCGGCGTCCCCGCCCCGCCGCTTGCTTCCCGGGTGCCGCTCCTGCGACAATTTTTCGGCGGGGGCCGCGGGGCCCCAGCCGCACACCCACGGAGCACCGCCCCCCATGCCCGCCGACGACATTCTGCTCGACGCCGAGGAACGGATGGAGAAGGCGGTCGACGTCTTCCGCCACTCCCTCACGGGCATCCGCACCGGCCGGGCCAATCCCGGCCTCGTCGACTCGCTGCGGGTGGAGGTTTACGGCTCGCCCACGCCGATCAAGGCGCTCGCGAGCGTCGGCGCGCCCGAGCCCAATCAGATCGTCGTCCGCCCCTTCGACCCCGGCACCCTCAAGGACATCGAGAAGGCGATCCAGGCCGCCGATCTGGGGCTCAACCCGCAGAGCGACGGCCGCGTCATCCGCATCACGATCCCCGCGCTGTCCACCGACGTCCGCCGGAAGATGACGGCCCGGATCAAGGAACTCGCCGAGGAGGCGCGGGTGGCCATCCGCAACGTGCGTCGCGACGGCAACAAGGCCGCGGACGCGGAGAAGACGGAAGGCACGCTCACCGAGGACGCCTGCGACTCCACCAAGGAGGATGTGCAGGAGCTGACGAAGACGTTCGAGGCCCGCGTCGGCGATCTCGCCAAGGCCAAGGAAGCGGAAGTGATGGAGGGATGACGAGCGGCCGGCGGACGGCCGGCCTTCCCCCCGCGCGCCCAGGAACGCCCATGGCAGACCAGCTCGACCACCCGCCCGTCCGCCTCGACGGCGTCGTCAAGCGGTATGGCGGCCGCACGGTGCTCGACGGCGTGTCGTTCGAGGTGCCCCCCGGCATCACCGGGCTCGTGGGCCCCAACGGCGCCGGCAAGAGCACGCTCGTGCGGTCGATCCTGGGGCTCGTGCGGCTGGCGGCCGGGAGCGTGCGGGTGTTCGGCCACGACCCCGCCGCAGAGCCGCTGCGCGTGCGTTCGATCGTGGGCGTCGTGCCGGAGGACGAGTGCTCCGTGCCCGGACTCTCGGGCGTCGAGATGGTGCGGTTCGCCGCGCGGCTCTCCGGCCTGCCGGGCACCGAGGCGCTGCGTCGGGCCCACGAGGTGCTCGACTGGTGCGACGCCGGGCAGGAGCGGTATCGGCCGGTCGAGACCCTCTCGGTGGGCACACGGCAGAAGGTCGCCTTCGCCGCGGCCATCGTCCACGACCCGCGGCTCGTGATCCTCGACGAGCCCACCAACGGCCTCGACCCGATCGAGCGGCGGGCCATGCTCGGCCGGCTGGTGACGCTCGCCCGACGCCACGGCAAGACCGTCTTCGTCTCCACCCACGTGCTGCCCGACGTGCAGGCGATCTGCGACCGCGTGGTGGTGATCGCCCGCGGCCGGGTGCGGCTCGCCGGCACGATCGACGAGCTCACCCGCACCGCCGTCGCCCTCGAGCGGCTGGAGGGGGACGGGCCGCTCGAGGATCTCGTCGGGCTGCTCGTCGCCCGCGGCCTCCGCGCGCGGATGGGGGACGGCGGGCCGGAGGAGCCGGGCCGCGCCGTGGTGCTCGAGCCCCCCGGGCCCGACCGCATCGACATGGTCTGGCACTGCGCCCGCGAGGTGGGCGTGATCATCCGTTCGTTGTCGCCGCTGCACCGCCCGCTCGAGGAGGTGTTCGTGCAGACGCTCCGCCGGGCCGCTGCCGACGACGCCACCGGCCCCGCGGCCGGCCGGGAGGTGACCCATGCCGGTGTATGACGTGGGCTATCGCACCTGGTCGGGCGGCCGCGCGCCCCCCGGCTCGACCGCCGGCGTGATCGCCACCACCGGGATCCGCCTGGCGTGGACGAGCCACTGGCTGCGCCGTCTCGTGTTCTTCGCCTGGAGTCCGGCCCTCGTCTTCGCCATGAGCTTCTTCGCCTTCGAGCAGGCGATCGAGGAGGGCCGCCTCTCCAACATGCGCGACGCCGCCCGCCAGGGCCGCAACCTCGACGGCGTGGGCATGCTCGGGACCGTGCTGGCCGACACGCTCGGGCAGGCCCGCCGCAAGACCACCGGCGAGCACGACCCGGCCAAGCACGTCGACCCGAAGGTCGACATCGCCCAGACGCGGCGGGTGGTCTGGTCGCGGCTGCTCTTGGCCTTCATGCGGGTGCCGCAGGCGGTGCTGCTGGCGATCATCGTCGGGCTCGTCGCCCCGTCGCTCATCTCCCGCGACCTCCGGGCGAAGGCCTGGCTCGTCTACTTCACCCGGCCGGTGAGCCGCTGGGAATACATCCTCGGCAAGGCGTCGATCCTCGCCATGCTCGTGGCCACGATCACGCTCCTGCCGGCGCTCGTGCTCTGGCTGACGGGCGTGCTCGTCAGCCCGAGCGTCTGGGTGGCGGTGGACACGTGGGACCTCCCGGTGAAGACGATCGCGGCCAGCGTCGTACTGGCCGTGCCGACGGTGCTCCTGGCCCTGGCCTACTCGTCGCTCACGCCCGAGAGCCGGATCGCCAGCTTCGCCTGGTTCGCCACCTGGGCCGCCTGCTGGGTCGCCCACTCGTCGCTGGCCGCCGCCGACGTGATGGCCATGCAGCAGGCCGAGGAGGCGTCGGCCCGGCGGGCGGCGACCGCGTTGGCCGACCGCCGCGCCGCGCAGGACCCACGCTACGATGCCACCGTCTTCGACGAGCCGGGATCCGAGCCCGTCCCGCCGGCGACGCGGGCCGAGCGGCCCCGCCGCGACCGCTACCTCTGGCTCAAAAAGGCCGCCGGCATGGAGACGTCGATCGACCGCTGGGCCTGGCTCTCGCCCTACCACGCGTTGGGCGTGGTGCAGGCGTGGATCTTCGGCACGGAGGATCGCTGGGAGGCCGTGGCGCCGTCGCTCCTCGCGCTCGTCGTGATCTCGGTCGGCGCCATGGCCGTGCTCTTCAACCGGATCGACGCCCCGACGCGCGTCTGACGCTCCGCCCCCGGGCCGGCCATGCTCTCCCTCACGCACGTCACGAAGCTCTACGGGTCGGTGATCGGCGTCAACGACGTCACCGTCGACATCGGCGAGGGCGCCTACGGGCTCCTCGGCCCCAACGGCGCCGGCAAGACGACGCTCCTCGGCCTGATCACGGGGCAGCTGCGGCCCACGATGGGGCAGGTCCGCGTGTTCGGCGACCGGCCGTTCGCCAATCCCGACGTGCTGCGGCGGATCGGATTCTGCCCCGCCGCCGACCTGACCGAACGGCGGGTCACGCCCCGCGAGTGGGTGCGGTATCTCGTGCGCCTCTCCGGCTTCAGTTCCGGCGACGCCGCCGACCTGGCCGACGTGGCGCTCGAGCACGTGGGGCTCGCCGATTCGCTCGACCGGCCGTTGGGAACGCTCTCCAAAGGGATGCGACAGCGGACGAAGCTGGCCGGCGCGATGGCCCACGATCCCGACCTGCTCGTGCTCGACGAGCCCTTCGACGGCCTCGATCCCGTGGCCCGGCACGACCTCGTCGGGCTCGTGCGTCACTGGAGCCGCACCCCGGCGAGCGTGCAGGACAAGCCGCGGACCCTGCTCGTGGCCAGCCACCTGCTCCACGAGGTGGAGACACTGCAGGCGGGGCTGGCCGTGATCCTCGGCGGCCGCCTGGTGGCCAGCGGCACGGCGACGGAGATCCGCACACTGGTCGACACGATACCGGCGGAGGTGCGGGTGCGGTGCGACGCCCCACGCCGTCTGGCGGCCGCCGTCTGCGACAGCACCGGCACCGAGAGCGTGCGGTTCGAGGGGGACGACGTGCTCGTGCTCGCGACGCGCGAGCCGCAGCGGCTGGCGGAGCGGATCTCCCTCGCGGCCGTCGCCGAACGGCTCTCGATCCACGAGCTGTCGGCGGCCGACCGGTCGCTCGAGGGCATCTTCGGCCGGCTCGTGCGGCTGCATCGCGGGGTGGCGTCATGACGCACCCGGAACGGCTCGCCCCGGTCCCCGCGCCCGCCGATTCCGCGCCCGTGGTGCCGGAACACTCGCGGCACGCGCTCGCCGCCTCGATCCTCGCGGTGGCCGAGTTCCAGCTCGCCCGCCTCCGCTCGCCACTGCGGCTGCTGATGGCGGGGATGGGCGTGATCTTTCCGGCGGCGGTGATGCTCGCCGTGCGCTGGGCCGCGGCCGCGATCGGCAACGGCTCCGGCGAGAATCTCGACGCCGGCCGTGAGATCACCGCCGCGATCGGGATGGATCGCGCCATGGCCGCCACGATGCTCTACGCGCTCATTCCGGAGGCCGTGTGCATGCTCGGACTGCTCGTGACGATGTGCCCGGCGGTGGCCGACGAGCTCGAGCGCGGCACGTGGATCCACGTCGCCGTCCGGCCCGCCGGACGCATGGCGCTGCTGCTCGGCACCTACCTGGCGGCGGTCCTCTGGACGAGCTGCGTGGCGATCCTCGCGGCGATCCTCGCCGTGCTCGTGTCGGGCGTGCCCGATCCGCTGCCGCTGATCGGCGTGCTCTCGGGGCTCGTGATCCTCTCGGCGCTCGGGCGGGGGGCGCTGTTCGCGCTGCCGGCCGTGATCCTGCCCAAGCGGGCGCTCGTGGCGAGCGTGGCCGTGGCGCTCGTGGTCGAGTACATGGCGGGGTTCATCCCCGCGGTGATCAACCAGGCCACGGTGAGCCTCCGGCTGCGGAGCCTGCTCGTGGCGTGGATGGGCTGGCGGTACAAGGTGCCCGCCGACATGCGGATGCTGGTCGACCCGCAGCCCCCCTGGCTGCAGGTGACGGCGGTGCTGGCGTTGTCCGCCGTGCTGCTCGCCGTGGCGACCGCGATCCTCGAATACCGGCAGTTCCCCCCGAGCGAGGAGATCTGACGGGTGATCGTGTCCGAGGATCAGGAAGCCCGGCGGCCGATGATCGAGGTCGTGGATCTCGTGAAGCACTATCGCGCCGGCGACGGCAGCGTGGTGCGGGCGGTGGACGGCATCTCGCTGGAGGTGGCCGCGGGGGAGACCGTCGGCCTGCTGGGCGCCAACGGCGCCGGCAAGACGACGACGCTGCGGGTGCTCGCGACGCTGCTGCGGCCCACGGCGGGGACGGCGCGGGTGGCCGGCTGCGACGTGCGGGACGACCCGATCGGCGCGCGGCGCCGGCTGGGCTACGTCTCGGCGACGACCGGCGTGGCCGACCGCCTCACGGCCCGCGAGATCATGCAGTCATACGGCCGGCTCCACGGCATGGCCGACGACGTCCTGGCCGACCGCGTGGCCGGGCTCGTGTCCGCCCTGGGGCTCGAGTCGTTCGCCGACCGCCCCGCCGGCCGCCTCTCCTCCGGCCAGCGGCAGCGGGTGTCGCTGGCCCGGGCGCTCGTGCACGATCCGCCGGCGCTCGTGCTCGACGAGCCCACCACGGCGCTCGACGTCGTCGGCGCCCGTGACCTGCTCCGGCTGCTCGACCGGCTGCGGACGGAGGGCCACGCGATCCTCCTCTCCACCCACCGGCTCCATGAGATCGAGCACCGTTGCGACCGGTTCGTGATCATCGACGGCGGACGTGTCGTCGCGCAGGGCACGCCCGCGGAGATCGTGGGCCCGCACGGCAGCCTCGAGGCGGCCTTCTTCGCCGCGCTGGGGACGGAGGCGGCACGATGAACGCCCCGGCCGACGAC
>Ga0208864_1000110_pt1 | contig 25452 bp, 7 predicted proteins | sample CryBogmetaGMA05M_FD_184542 | JGI IMG/M metagenome (GOLD analysis project Ga0208864, IMG submission 184542) | Freshwater microbial communities from Crystal Bog, Wisconsin, USA - MA0.5M (SPAdes) | ecosystem: Environmental > Aquatic > Freshwater > Lake | place: Crystal Bog, Wisconsin, USA...
AAATCCGCAGATGAAGTGAAAAAGTCAGAGGCCTTCAGACGGGTTTTTGCAGGCTGTGTGCGGCTATTCCAGTTGAACAGGTTCATGTAGAACATGATTTCCTCGTGGGAGTCAAACATTGGTGTCGCAGTCAAGAATACAAGAACAAGACCATCTGCGATATTCACCAGCTTCTCCAATCCCTGCGCGATGGCCTTGTCAGTTTCAGCACTGCCACCCTCGCGAATGTTGTGGGCCTCGTCAATGATCAGGAGACGGTTATCAAAGTTATCATGAACCCACTTGCGATCAACATCCATCTCGGTTCCTGTCATATGCTCTGTCAGCCTAGAACCAAAGGCATTATAGGCAGAGAATTCGTAGAACTCCTTGATGATCTTGTCAGCGGTCGTTTCAAGGCGAGAACGGATATCAGGGTCTGCCCAGTTTTTAGGTTCGGATTCAATACGAAGAAGCATATCGAGGTAACGACGGCCGGTACACTGCTTAGAAGAGAGAGTTTGACTGACTGTATCCAAGTAGACACGAGACATATCAAAAATCTGTGTCCTAAAGTTCTCCTGAACAGCACGGGAGGCTACAACACATACCTTTTTGTCTTGGAACTCTGGGCGAAGAATGTATTCCTCAGCAACCTGAATTGCTGTACATGTATTGTGTGTTACAGTAAAGTCTCCTAGAACATACCGGTGGTTTCGGTCAATCATAAATCCATAATAGTCGTCTTCTCCAAGAGGAGTCACTGTAATTCCATAGCGAAGAACATCCTTTATTTGTGTTCTAGGAGCTGCCTTCTTACGCAGAAGTTTTACAGGTATCATATCAATGTCACCGGATATGAACGTTCTGTAATACTCTCCAGAAACACGCTCTCCTTTGTAGATACATGATTTCTCTGCAACTCGTGTTGTTGTTGCAAGTCCAAGAGAGCGTGCGATAAACACAATGTCGTCTGTTAGTTGCTTTGACTTTTGAATGATTTCGTATGTATTATTTATCATATATCCATCTGTATCAATAAGTCCTGCAATAACCTGTAGCCGTATCTCTCTTGAGTTGATCTTATATAGATCGGGAACGTGTTTATTGTTAACAAGATTATTCTGTTTCAAAAAATTCAAAAATACATTCTCATGTTTCCTTGATAATGCAGAAATTCGGTAATCATAACCACTTTGATATGTGAGAACCGAGCTGTTTCGCTGACAAAAGTCGCGAAGATAATGAAGAATCACGGCATCTTGCGAAGTTATAACAGGATCGCGCTGAGACCCATCGCCTAACCAAACGCCAAGAATGTACGGATCAACATCAATACATCTACCAGGGAAGTCTACTGCTGTTCTATACCCCTTTAAATTTCGCTGCGTTTTGTTACTGAGCTTCAAGAATTCTCTGACTGATATCTCAGTTACAACGTTGCGAAATGAGGTATGTTGTAAGCAAAGAATGTGTTCGCTGTTTACGTCATAAGACTCTCCTTTAGTTGACGTTATACGGTACATTTGATCACGCCCTCTAGCGAGCGACTCAACTGTTCTTGGCGTTGAATCATCTCCCATCAAAAGATCCCCCGTGACAACATCTTCTACAAGCTTCTTTGATCCGTCATACATGAGGATAGGTGTTCCGCGACCATGACACTTGCCTACTCCCGTGCCGTGAACCATTAGCAAAGAACGGGCAGGTGAGTCGGGTGACATCACACGACGTAGAAACTTCTGTTGGGGCTGAAGAGAGAAGCTGCCTGTAGCAGCACACTGTTGAGTACGAAGTTCATATAAAGCGGAAAGACTCGCAGCCGGAAGACTCGGAGAGGAAATCTCCGCGAGTTCTGGATGAGTTAGATTCATTATTCCTAGCGGTCACTTTGTTTCTTGATTTACTCACAAATGTCAGACGTTCCCCCGACTGTGCCTACAACCGAGAAAGAAGTGAAGAGTACGGGACCTCTTGCTATCGCTGGAGCGGTTGTTGGTCTCATCCTTGCATTCCTTTGGAGTTTCGGAGCTGCCCGTCTTTCGTACCTGAAGTATGGTTCGATCGGCTGGGCTATCCTTGACTTCTTCTTTGCGTCATTCTACTACCCGTTCTATGCCTTCTTCTTAGCAGAGGGTTCAGCTCCTTCAGCTCCGATGATGGGCGGTCGTAGGCGGTTGAAGCTTTGGTAGTTTGTTTCTTGATTTGAAGTAATGAGTGAGGCTCTGAAGAGAACGAGGACTGATTCCTCTTATTCGTCAAGCTCGTGGCGCCCGAATGATCTAAATGAGGCATTGGCGATAAAACAAACTCTTCTAGCAAAACGTCTTTTTGGAGATGTGGCGATTAGAAAATGGCTGGCTGCAGGTCTTACAGTTAGAAAAATTTGGGAGATTACAAAGGCCTCAGAAGTATGTAGGAAACTTATTGACGGTGAAAAAATATGTTGGATCTGTGGATATGGAATAACAGAAGAGAAGGGACTCAATCCTCACTGTGAACACGTAATGCCTGTCGCAGCCGCGGTTTTGTTCGCAAGCTTATACAACGCGTGTAGTCCGAGACCAGAAAATGACAAGTTTTATAAAGCAGAATATCTTTGGGCTCACCAATATTGTAATCTGATAAAGAGCGATGATAATCTTTTTGCGGTTGAAGGAGAAGGAAAGAATCAAAAAATAGTTCCAAATGAAGATGTTATAAAAACACTTTTGAATAAAATTAGTTCAACTAATGAAAGGTTAGGTGGAGATACGTTACGAGCTATAATACGTAACGACCCTTCTTGGAGAGGTCGTCAGTTATTGTACTTAAAAACAATATGCCAAAACGTCATAGAAACGTTACATATTGAAAGTAGTGAAGATTTTCTCGCCACTTGTGCTGCGAATGCAAAAACTATTCCTCATATAATAAGTTCTTCAAAATATAAGATCCTATTTGAAACTCCATTACCTGAAAAGTTTGATCATGATAAAAATCTAGAAGAAATGTTACTATTATTGGTTACAAGAACCTATCTTCAACTTGTCAGACAGTTTTTCAGAGAAGAAAAGGAAAATCCGACAACAAACGAGGCGATCAAACGGTATATGGAGGAAAATCAACTTGTTTATGAAGTCTCTGCAGATGAGCAACTGATAGTTAACGAACCAGTACAATTTACGTTTAATGAAGCAGAGATTGATGCTATAGTGAAAGCAGAACCTAGTAGTTCATCTGTAGGAAAACCCGCTTCGGAGACAGTCCCTGATTCTCCTAGTAGACCGGAAGGAAGGACTTCGGTTAGAAGTACCGATGGCAGTGAATCTGATAATTCTAGACGTACACCTGTAAGAGAAAAAGTAGAACAATCATTTGTGAGTCCTTTTAGTCAAGGAACTTCATCAAGTTTGGATCAAACACTAGCCTCAACTGATCCTGTTGATGAAACTCAACGAGAAAACGCAGCAGGTCAACCAATGGTTGATGCCCAAACACAAGCTCTTGTTGAAAAGGCGGGTTTTGAAGAATTTGAACCCTTAGTGAGGCATGTTTTTGGAATTACTGAAGATTTTGACGAAGAGTATGGTGTTAGTATGGAAAATTTAGAGGTAGTGATCACTCAGTTTTATAGTGATGACAAACTAGCCGAATTTAAAACTAAAGCGGACTTAGGCGGCAGAGCTCCCGAAAAGACTCTTGTTGACGCGATTCACTCGGTTCAAATGGAAATGTGTACATACTATTACGAGAAGTTTGACGAACTCGGCGGCGAGTTTAAAGAACCTCGGTACAGGCGTAGGTATGCATTTATTACAAAAACATTATATGACAAAATTCAATTTTACCAGAAACTTCTTACACCCCAAGCCGCAGCAAGACGTCGTACCTACCGTAACAAGCGTCGTAAGCGTTACCAGTCCATCAAGATATCCTCCAAGCGGCACTCACTCTCCTGAACCGCTCCCAGCTTCTGATTGACCTGATCAAGATCATCCGATTCCAGCGGTTCCTCGCCGCCATCGGGGAGTCGTGACTCATCCACCAGAATATCTACAAAGCCTGTTCCACAAGGTGGCTTCTGACCAAACATGATATTTGCAGACACACCGCGCATGCTGTCAAACTCTGCTCCCATTGCTGCATTAAACATGTTCTTGCTCGTCTCCTCAAACGATGACCGAGCCAGCACTCCAGTCTCATTCTTGTTCATGCCAAATCGGTTGACTGCCACAATGCGGCCGCTGAACGTCATGCTGTCAACCAGTACATTCAGATGGTGGTAGTTCACCTTCTCCGTAACGAAGACCTCTGAAAACTCTTCAAAGATCGAGAGCCGCGCCGACTCAATGCCGAACACCTCATTGATTTCGTGAATGTCGTTCGAGAATGTCCGGTTCGCATCCACACCGGGGAAGACACCGAGACGATATAGGTTGGTTCCATCCACATCCAAGACATAGTGGCTCTTGGGAACGCTGTAACCACCAATGCGCTCATCATATACGAGCTCATTCTTGATTTCACGGATGTGAACACCGCCGATTCCCTCAATACCCGTCAGCTCAGTATCTAGAACCTTATCCTCCAAGAACCGGAGCTGAGTAGGATTCTTGACCACATTCTCGTCAAACGTCAGGCGGAGCACAAGCTTACCGGCACTTGAGTCGCTGGTAATGCACTTCTGAAGCTTCAGCTGCTTGTTGTTCTCCAGCTTGGTCTGAACCTGCGTCAAGTCCATCACATTGCGAGAGGCCTGCTCCTCTGCATTCAGCTCAAGGCGCATGATCCACGGTGAACCACACTGCTTCTCCGTATCGAGGGTGAATGCCTCATAGAGTGTCAGAATCTCTGCATCCTCCTCAACCACATCACCGGTCAGAGGATACGGGCTGTAGTAGATACGCACCGACTTCGTGATATCACGCAGAGTCGTACGCTGAAGCTCCTTCATCTTTGCCAAGGTGTCCTCCTGCGAGTAGGCGATGTTGGGATTCAGGTAGGCAGTGTTACCTGGCTTCTTCGGGTTCGCAGAAGCAGAGAGCAGCTCCTCAATACGAGGCACACCTGAAGTAGCGTTGGCCTTCACCGTACCGGCAGAATGGAAGGTATTCAGTGTGAGCTGTGTTGTAGGTTCACCAATAGACTGGGCAGCCAGTGCACCAACCATCTCTCCTGCATGGGCCTGTGACTTGATGTACTTGAACCGGATATCGCGCATCAGCTCGTCAAACAGGTCCTGGCTTAGACGGTGAACCACAATGCTCTTCTTAGGAGCTAGGTAGAATCGGAGCAGGGCGTGGAACAGCTTGTTCACAGGAAACTCCTTCATGAATCGGTTCAGAGACGATACGACATAGTCCGGGGTCAGATCTGTCTTGGTCGTGTAAGGGTTGGAATACTTGTCAAGAAGGCGCTTGAGATGAACCGGCGCAGAAACCGAGTCATTTTTGCGGAATCGGAAGATGCTCTTGACAAACATTTCGCGATCTGCGATGATCTCCTCCACCATGTCAGGCGATTCGGTCACCTCATCTTTCAGGAAGGGATTCACGTCACCAGGCGTCAGCGCATACTGACTGTAGATGTTCTCAAGTGTCAGCAGGGCCAAGTCGCATGGTTGGGTCTCAACGCAGGTCGTGTCTACACCGTCCTCACCGTAGTTGAACTGGATGATTGAACCGGTCACATTGCGAACCGTGCCATCGTGCTCCACGTGCTGGTCCTCCATAGACTTCATCAGACGGCGCTGAATATAACCCGTATCTGAGGTCTTGACTGCAGTATCAATCAGACCCTCGCGTCCAGCTTGAGCGTGGTAGAAGAACTCAGCGGGCATCAGACCATCCACGAAAGAGTGCTGAACGAACCCACGAGACTCAATGCCATCGTCATACCTTGCAAAGTGGGGCAGAGTGCGATCCTGAAGCGTGTACTGAACACGCTTACCCTCAATCAGCTGTTGGCCAAGCAGAGCTACCATCTGTGTGATGTTGTGCTCACCTCCTTTAGAACCCGAGTCAACCATCTGAACGATGCGGTTGCTCTTGGAGAGTGACTCAATAACCTTTGTATTGATGTTAGCTGCAACGTCCTTGAGAGCAGAAGAGATCTTGTCCTCTAGAACCTCGCCATCCGAAAGACCTTGGTCGTTGATGAACTGACCCGAGTGCATATCTGACAGAATGGCTGCCACGCGCTCTCGGCCAGTCTTGATCTGATCATTCACGAATCCAAGAGTCGCATCATTTGCAATCAAATCAGAAGTGCCGACCGAGAATCCGGTATACAGATTGTACTGTGTCACCACAGATTGAATATCGTTGATAACCTGGCCACAGCGCTCAGGGCTGAAATCATTGTAAACCACGTGAAGTAGATTGCCACACGCACCCTTCCGCATGATGCCCTTCACAAGGTTACCATTCTCAAGAGTGAAGCCACCCTTGTACGTCATAGGAGGAAAGGCAGCCGAAATTAGCTCTGCACCGGTCCAGGGACGATTCTTGCGTGCAAAGGGCAGCTTGATACGAGCCAGGATATTCATGGCAATTATCTCGGGAACCTCCACACCGGCCTGGGAGATGCGGTAGGCACCCGTCATCGTGTCCTGAAACAGCTGAATGATTGGGCTGTTTGTACGGGGAGAGATGATGTTACGGAGAACAGAGGCAAGGTACCGAAGCTCAGTAGCCGATGCGATGCTCTGAGGCACGTGCATGTTCATCTCGTCACCATCAAAATCAGCATTGTAGGGTCGGGTAGCTGAAACGTTCAGGCGGAACGTACTGTAAGGCAGAACAACCACTCGGTGGGCCTCCATAGAAGCCTTGTGAAGAGAAGGCTGACGGTTGAAGAGCACAATGTCTCCACGAATCAGATGGCGGTGAACGATGTCGCCCTCGCGAAGATCAATCGTATCGGGGTTGACATAGCGCAGAGAGACCATGCGACCATCGGCCTTGAGGAACACGGACTTGGCTCCAGGGTGCTTGTCGGGACCATTGCGAACATAGCTCAGCAGTCTGTCGCGGTTGTATACGGATACAATCTCGGGAAATGTCAGGTTGGTTGCGATTTCCTCAGGGACACCAAGCTCATCTAGATCAATGTTTGCATCAGGAGTGATGACTGAACGGGCAGAGAAGTCAACACGCTTTCCCATCAGGTTACCACGCACACGACCGGTCTTAGCACCAAAGCGAGATTTCAGGGTACGAAGAGGACGGCCTGAACGCTGGGCAGAAGGTTCAAGACCCTTGATATCATTATCCACGTAGGTAGCCACATGGTACTGAAGAGCTGCGGTATACTTGTCAAGCTGCTCTGCGGACTCACCCTTATCAATCTTGTCGCGAACACGGTCGTTCGAGCGGAGAATATCAATCAGCTTGTGGGTCAGGTCATCCTCCATACGCTGATTGTCATCCATTACAACAGAAGGTCGAACCGTGAGAGGAGGAACAGCAAGTACCGTACAGAGCATCCACTCGGGGCGAGAGAACTTGGGATTGAAGCCGATAAACTCAGAATCCTCGTCCGTAATGCGCTGGAAGGCACGCAGAATCATTTCGGCCTGAATCGGAACTGCAGGGGGGTTCTCATCACCGGCTGCCCAAGGAAGAGCCTCAAGAGTAGCAGCCTTACCCACAACCTTCACAATCTTGCGAAAGGTAGGAGTTTGACATGAAGCACATGCAGTTGGCCGCTTGGAGAGAAGATCGCGAATCTCCTTGAAGCGAGTTAGTCCCTTTGAAGTCAGAGCTGGGTCAAGATACTCCTTGTCAATCAGTGGCTTGGAGCAGGAAAGGCAGATTACATTGGCAATCTTCTCAATCATGTCGAAGAACTGGTAGAGGTAAACCGGACGGGCCAGCTGAATATGTCCAAAGTGACCTGGGCAGAACTGGTTGGTCTGTTTGCAGGTGGGGCATACCTTTCCATTCTCAATGACTCCAAATCGTGAATCAAAGACTCCATTGGGAATAGGCTGATTGCTTTGGTAGGTCTTGTCAGTGGTAACCTCAACAACGCTGCGCTTAATAAGATTTTCGGGATTGGCGATACCAAATTGAACTCCTACAATAGTATCACCCATGTTTGATACTTCTTGTCCTTACGTGTAGATTATTCCATTTTATCGGCGACGTATCTCTGAGCCAAAGCGGCTACAGGAATGATCTTGTGATGAACCCTAGCGATCCATTCAAGGCTAAGTAAAAGAACCCCGACAGAACTTCCAAGGATCACAACCATGATGGAAAGCTCCTTCGTGGGCTCAACATGAAAGAGATCGAAGAGCGGATCTACAAAGCTGGATGAATCTCCAATCAATTTTTGTTCGACCTTTGAAATGACACATCCATTGCAGGAAACGTGCTGAAGCCAAACAAGCATACAGACACACAAAACAATCGTCTGAAGCCAAAAGGCAGGATATACAGTATGACTTACAATAATCATCACGATAAGCGAATTGCTTAGAAAGTGATGAATGGCTCGTAGTAATTTTCCTTTCCGTTCATTATCGGATTCCCAAAAGAAGACCTTGTGAACAATCCACTCGGTCCATTCAGTTGCGAAAGATTCCATTACACTAGGGCTAGAGTTGCTTTCCAAAATTCTTCCTCGGCCAAAACGCGGGTGATGGCTTCAGGTGTGAATCGTATTTTAAGTGCTTCTACCATGTCTTCATATTCCTTACCGCGCTGTTGGGTAAACAAAGGATATTGGCGAAACCGTGTGTTGCGAGCATACCGAAGAATGCTTTGGGCCAGCTCTCCGGTCTCGTATGCGGGTACATCATGTTCCTTTTCAGAGTCCTTGAGATCGCGAACGATGGCTGCCCAATGTTCAGTCTTGATGTGGTGGTCCATTACTAACTACCGGGCCAATAAAGTGCGGGAGATGTACCTACAGATGTTGCATATGTGTTTCCTGCTTCATTATAGGCTGGTAGCACAAGTGAATAGTAATAGCCCTCAAGATTTGATGAATCCTTTGTCCTAATGTTGGCCGATGAGACGTTCAGTGTATAAGTTCCACCCGATGCATCAATCGGTGCAATAGTAGAAAGAACCCATAAACTGGAGATAACTGAAGGAACACTAAGCCATGCAATACCTGCTATTGTTGTACTTACATCATTGCGCATAACTGCAACCCGATATGCGTTTAGCGGTTCAGTGCTTGCTGCAGCAGCCGGATCTACATCGTTTGAAAGAGTCCATGAAAAGTTGAAAGTTGTTGGTGTAATTGAGTTTAGTGTAGGAATAGGTCTTGAAGGCGGATTGGGAACATAGTGTGGTGTGCTTGCTGCAAGGTAAAAATCTAACAGGGCTTGGGAAGTAATGAAATCTCCGATGACAGGAGTGGCTGCATTGAGTGGAAGTACGAGGATTGAGATGTATGTATTTGAGAATCCCGATACAGGAGTAGATGGATAAAGTGTTGTACGTGTTACATTTCCTAATATCGTTCCGTAGTTAACTGGACTGAACGGGGGATTATTGCTAAAATTACTAGATGTCAGTTGTGTTGAACCCGCCGAAGTGAATCCCTGTACACAATACGAAGTAGAGTTTGCTGTCGGGGTCCACGTGATGTTTATTCCGCTGCCGTCAACTGAAGTGACCTGTACATTCGTGACTGGTCCATATGGTGGTAAGACTAGGTTGACTGGTGGCGAATACGCAGAAATATTTGATCCACCAACGCTGTTGATGGTAATCTTTGCACCATAAAAGAGTGCGTCATTGTTGAAGTTCAGCCCGGTGATATGTAGGTTAGACAGGTAAATATTGCTATACAATGTTGTCACATTTGCTGTACGATTCGCAAAATCAGATGTTGTGGGTGCAGAATATACGTTGAGAGCGAATGTTGGAGGAAGACCATTGTAGTTAGGTGTTGTCCAGGAAACGTCTATACTACTTCCATCAATATGTGTTATAGTAACACCTGTAGGTTGACTATACGCGTAAGGAAACATGGTTGGGTCTGAAAAGGCATATACACTACCTCCGCCGTTGTATGCTGTAATCTTAGAACCATAATAGGTCCCCGAAGTTGGTCGCGATGGTGTAGTAACCGAATATGAATACGATGTATCTACCGAGCTAATACCAAATGTATAGTTTGACAGGTTTGCTGAAATATCAGTAGACCCGACCGGTGATTGAGTAATAGGTAAGAATCCGTAAGTGGCTGATCCAGTATCAACAGTAGCTGACATGATCGGAAAGATGGAATAGGACCTGGGTGTTTTCTGCGTTATGATCGTTTGTCCGGTGAATCCTGATCCATAGAGCTGCATTCCTAGCGCGATACCACCAACAACCTCATCGGGTACGTTGACTGTAAAACCACCATCAGACAGTGTAAAGTTTCCAGCAGATATTGTAGTTTTGAAAATCTGTCCCAGTTCAGCGGTGTAGTAATCCGGCTGACCAGCAAACACACCACCACCGTTACTATTACCCGGATCATTCCATCCCAATGTTTGAGCAGTTGATTGAACATAGCTTACAGTTACAGTATTGGGTGTAGGAGGTAAGAGTGGATATTGTTTTGAAGCTGAAGCCAACAATGCTGCTCCACCCAAGTTACTTGCTACAACAGTGGCCGTGTACCAATATCCATGAACAAACGTGTTTGAAAATATGATCGGAACTCCGTACGAAAAGTTACTTGTTTCAATAGATTCAAATGATATGTTGTCCGTGCTATCATATAACGTGACTATATACGCCTCTGCATATTGATCACCTTCTGTCAAATTAACAGTCAAGTTTGAATTTGTTATTGTTCCAATTGAAACTGCTGTAGGTGCTGCAGGTGTTGGTTGGGTAGGTGTTGCATAGGAGCTCATATTTGAGCCTGCAATGTTTGATAGGTAAAGCTTGACAGAGTAGAAGAAGTGTGCTGGAAGCTGTAGATTGGTGATTGTATACGGTGATGATGTAATTGGATACGTTGCAAGCGGTTGGAGAACAGTTCCTCGTGATGCAAAACTCGCCGATGTATCACTCTCGTAAAAATAGATCGAGTTGAATATTCCACTGACATATGAAACATCCACGGTCATGGTGGTTGATGTCATGCCTAGAATCACAGGTTGATTGGCCACCGGTGCATAGGGGAAGGTATAGGGCGTAGAAGATCTAGTTGTGCTTATTCCAGTTAGACCACTTGCGGTAACATTTGCATAATACGAATATCCACTTGTTGGGCTAAATGCCATCGTATACCCACTCGTATCTTGCGTATAACTTGTGTAGGTAACCACATTGCTCTGGACAATTCCACCATTTGCATTGATTGTTTCGGTATCAACTCCAGAGGGGTCCACTGTTCGCATAGCCACCGTGTACGATGTTGCATCTGAAAAATTGGGAGGTGTGTACGAAACGCCCGAGCTATAGTTGATACTTGTGTCAAATGTCACACTTGAAGCTGGGGTAGAGTTTGATGTTCCGTCTCCCACAAACCTAAGTCTATAAGGCGGTGCATGACCAAGTGGAAGTGATGTGGCTGTTTGACTTGTTCCAAAGTTAAACGCAATAAGTTGTGTATCATTTTCATAAAAACTGACCGTATTGTCCGAATTGTAGCGCAATGTTAATCCATTGGAAAAGTCAGGACCAACAGTAATAGAACCTACCCCCTCTACTACAACAACCTTTCCTATAACCCAAGTACTAGTACTGGTAGGACTGAAATCTGCGGTAGAAGGATTTGAGGTTGTTGCTCGGACAACTGAATAGTCAAGATTAAAGTAACTGTTACTAAGACGATAAAGGCATAGACCAAATCCAGTATCTGAATCTTGAAATACATGACGGTACGAATAATTCCAAGCCAATGTACTCGTTGTTTTTATATGGAAATCAACATTTGAGCCGTTAATGGTGTATGTAAACGAACGTCGGTCACCTAACGTGACTGTTTTTATATTTGATTGGATTGCAGTATAATTGTTTCCAAGTCTGTCGTTAAATTCATATGTGTTCGGATCGTGTGGCGTTATCCAATACACATTAAACGAACTTCGAGTCGGATTTTCCAAATACACAGCCGAAGGTGGTAAAGGAAGGTACGGATAGTAGACAGCAGGATGAGTGAATCCCGACAGACCTACTGTAGATGACGTGTTACTTGCCGATAATCGCGCTGTTATATAGGTTCCATATGTACCGTTTGTAACGGGAACGGTTGTAGAGGTTACATCTGTAGATTGTGCAATCGTAGTGGTTGAAAGAGCAGATGTGTTGATTGAACCATCTAAGAAATTCGCAGCAGGTGCAGTATAAAGTGAAATTGTTAGACTATCATCGTAATCAAGCGACCATGTAAGATCGAGCTCCGGATATTGTGTTCCCGATTTAAGAGTCGCTGCACTTGAGAATGAATTAATTACAGGTGGAATCTGATTTGGTACAGAATATCCCGAAATAGTAGTACCATTAATACCATAGTACTTGTTTGCTGTCTTCTTTGCTGCATAATGTGTACCTTCAACTGCAAATATGTTGTTTCCATATGTCTGGGTATGTGTACCTATGAAATCAGAAGGTATAGTTGAAACATCGAGAGTATAGGTACTATAACTGGTAATTGAAGCAGGGGTTTGTAGACCTGGATTTATGAAAAAGATTACGTTTTGTGAGGTTGTAGCAGGAAGTGTTTTAGTAAATTTCAGTTCATACCAGTTACATGAACTAATGTATTGATATACATCAAAATTTGATCCTCCATCATAGCTAACTACTAACGAGTCACCAACATCATACAAAGCAGTAACTGTTGTCCCAGAATTATCATATGTATACTGTCCGTGTCCATTTGATACACCAAACCCTGTAATTAAATGAGTTATCTTATTGTTTTGTGGGAGTGTTGTCACGCTATGATCATTGTCATCAATTACAACGGGTGTATCTGTTGCAACGGATATGTAATTACTAGTATAGTATGAAAAGTACAGATTTGAAAATCCGTACACAAAATCACGAGCCTGACCAAACAAGTTTGTTGTATAATATTTATAATACGAATTGTTGCTGAGGATATTAATCGTTGCTATACTATTGGAAGTAGATGAATAGGTTACCTCAAAGTCACCGGACGGATACACATGATAGACTCCTCCACGAACATAGACTGGTGTAGTTGTTCCTAAACTAAAACGGTTTGGGTCTGTATACTGCGGTAATGCAAATGGTGTACTGAATGGATAAATAGTTCCTACACCTGTGTTGAATGACGCTGGATCAGCAGCTTGGTACAATTGAATCGTGTAGTTGGTATCTTGATATTTGGTATAATTAATAGTGATTGAATTTGATGTAACCGCAGTAATTGTTGGAGTATCACTGACCGGAGTTCCTGAATAATACTTTGAGGTTCCAATTGAAGAGATATCGATCGTTGTTCCAAAGGTGGCTAAATTGAATGCATGAGCCTTTACAGTGTATGTATATCCACTCGTTGGAACAACATAGACTTTATATGTAGAATTTGGATTTATATAGGTACTGTAATCATATATCTTTTTCTCCGTAAGAAGAGTATTACCGTCACTCGCCTTTGCAGGAACTAGGTTTTCAGATTGATCTCTTACTTCTAATGTGTAATAGGTCGCATCATCCAAGCTTCCATTTGTTCCAGTTGACCAATGAACATTCATGTGCTGCCCTTCGGTGAAGAACTTTGTAATGGTTAGATCTCTTGGTGCTGTCGGTAGATTTGGAAAATATATATGAGGACTTGATCGGGCAGATCGTTTTACGTTACTGTTGTAGTTTGTTGCAGCAACCTGTGCTGTAAAATACGTTCCATACTTTGATGGATCAGATGGAAATGGAATCAGTGCGTTTGTAATACCAGCACCTGAGAGTACGTAAGGTTCCTGGATCGGCACGCTTGCTCCATCTGCAAAAATTGATACAGTAACTCCAGTTTCATACATAATTGGCGACCAACTTACATCTGCGATTGGTTCATCTGATCCTGCAACAATTCCGGAGAATGTGATTGAAGAAATATCTGAAGGAGGTGGTTGATACGGTACTGACCATGGAGACACTATACTTCCTGGAATTCCATAACGACGCGATGCAGTCAATTGAGCAGAGTAAATCAGTGGATCTCCTAAGAAGTTTGGAATATTGGTATACTCAGCATTCTTGATACCTGGTGGTGCGGTGTATTCACTCCTTGGATAGAACTCAAATAGTTGAATATTTGTACTGTTTAGTGGGCTAAACAGATAACGCATAGTAGTATGTGTTGAAACATCTTGGTTATAGATAGTTGTTTGCCCTGCTTTGATTTGTATATGAGAAGACGTGTCAATCACGTTGAATAGTGTACCATTAGACCATCCGTTTACAACCGATCCACCATTAAATGAGATTCCGGCCGTAGATACGTGCATGGTCATGTGATGGCCCCCATCTAGACTAAATTCGCAATCTAGGAACGGACTTGCATCCGAAGAAAGCAATTGAAAGCTGGTCGTGTTCGAGTTTGTGATATTTGCAAATGACTCCCCTTTATTGTCTATGTATGTTGTATACCTATTGTTAGTACGAATTGTCTCCGGTGCAATGGTAACAAGATCCGAATACTGTGGTCCATATACAACAGTGTCCGTAAGAAAATCTACCAATGATACTGGAATTGAAGTTCCTAAGAAACGAAGTCTTGTTGTAGAATGAGAGGTTGTTGTCACAGAAAGTAAAGTTACATCTCCTATCTTGTAGAGTATATGTGTTCCAGTATCAACAATTGTAAAAATAGACGAGTTTGACCATTCAGTAGTTACGTAAGTTGTTGTATAGTTTATGTAATCTGTTGTCCATGATGTAAATGTTGGACCCATATCCACAAGATAATTGGCTAATCCTGTATTTCCATCAAAAAATATCTCCAACATAAAATACGGAAGCGTTGTGAGAAGACTGAACGAAGCTGAATATGGGGATGGAATTCCTGGAAGATTGATTGGGGTGTCGGTTGCTGTATATCCGCCTATGTAACCAGGCAACACTGTAATCGTTGGAACAATAGGGGTAATTGCTGTCGCATCACCTGACGGAATATCAACTACACTAAATACAGTATCGCCAGTGTTTCCAGTTGCAAAATCAGTTACATTGAGAGCTGCGTTAACAATTAGATCATACTTCATGTAGCTAAGCCACGGATACTGAAGATTGATTGAAGAGGTTGTCATATCAACGATCTTGACACTGGTTGATTCTGGATTCTTTGGATAGTAGACTGGGCTAGATGAGGTATCATTGCTTCCGGCTAAGTTCCATGCATAGACAATTGGATAATAGGAGTATCCACCAACCGGAATAAATGTAAATTCCTGTGGCGATGATACCCTTGTTGTTGGAAGAGGATTTTGGTCTGGAACTGGGGAGACGTTAAATGAGGTATCAATGCTCATTAGTTGAATGGTAAAGTAGTCGGCTTGATTAGGATACAATGACGGATCTGACCAAGTAACAGAAGCATAATTTCCTGTTGTAAACAGATCAAAGATTATGTTTTCCGATGGAGCAGCTGGCAGACTGGGATAATAGTTAACATTGGATGTCAATACACTAGGTCCCAAATTTCCACCCAAACTGTATGCAGTAACTCTTGCCTTGTAGTATTTTTGGTACTCAGGTGTCCATGTAGCCAGGTATGCACTGACATTTTGAGTAATGCCGTAATTTGAAACTAGAACTGCACTAACATCAACTGAACTAGAGTCAGAGTAAAGAGCAATATTGTATCCTGTGGCATATCTCTGCGGTGTCCAAACAATTTCTGCTGTCAAACTGCCTTGTCCACCAGTCAAGTCAATCATAGAAACATCAAGCGGAATAGGTGGAACAACTTGATTGAGAGCCGAATAAAATGAAGTATTGGATCCAGCTGCATTTGAAGATGCAATCCGAGCTGCATAGTAAAAGTTGTCATATACGAAAGAACCGGGAACTGTCACGGGATTTGTAGTTGCAACATAACTATCAACAATAGTTACTATTGAGCTCGTAAGTCCCTGAGTAAACGCCTTACTTGTGTCTGAACCATACACAAAAATTGTATACGTAGTTTCCGAGTTACTAGGTGACCAGCCAATCGTAACGTTTGAAGCTGTGACATTTGAAAGTACAGGAATAACACTCGTAGGAGCATAGGGGAACGTTCGTGTTCCTGTTGTAGTTGTATTTGATCCAGTGATGTTCCAAACACTGACCTTTGCGTTATAAGAATAGCCAGCTGTTGCTGGGAAATAGATATCTACTGAACCAACGGCTGTATCTAGTTGCTCTGTAGCAGGCGGGGTCTGTGATACAGGTGTTCCACTATGGTCAATCTCAACTGTTACGTATTTTGTATTTGGTAGTACTACTGTAGAAGTGTTAACTGTTGATAAATTATAGGTAAAAGGAGGGCTTTCACCTGCAAGCCCCAGTACATATAAAGAACTTGAGTCTTTTTGAACAATTCCTGCAGTCCAACCACCATTGGGTAAAACAGTAGATGTAAGTAGAGTCCCAGTAGAATCAAAAGTATTCAAAAATACGTTGGAAGATACGTTTATCATTCCGGCATAGATAGTATTGGTTGATGGGCTGATATAGATACTTGCAGCATAGCTACTTGACGTATTGAACACAGTAATTACGTTTCCTTGTGTAATAGAGTAAATTCTACAAGAGTAAGGTATGTTAGTACCAACACCAACATAGACCGTTCCATTTGAATCTACTGCAACTGAATTGATCGAATAAATATCATTTGGTAGTGTACAAAACGTGTTCCATCCATTTATTGTATTGTAAGACTGAATGACATTGGATTGTTTTGCAATATAAAAAGTTGATGAATTTGACCAATATGCAATACTACCATACGTAGCCTGTGTTGGTGAAAGTGCGTTGAATGTACTGTAATCTACAGCCCATTGGACAAAGTCGGTGCCAACTATTCCGTATAACCGGTTATCAGCGAATAAGAAATCATGAATGTTGATTCCATTCCCTCCTATAGGTGTATAACTTACGAAATCCGTTGTTTGAAGAATACCGTTAAACCCATTATCATAGCCAGAAACATAAAAGTTGTCTCCATTTTTTCTAAGTAAAAACCCAGTGCTAATCGCAGTGTTGGTTGTAGTATAAGAAGATGTCGGAATTTGCCAAGTAACGTTCACGTAATTTCCAGTTCCAAGGTTGGAAAATGTAGAAAATGTAACTCCTGTCAAAGCATTAGGTAAAACAGGCATTGTTACCGCAGTTGAGGTTGGTGACGTACTTGTGGTTCCATCGGGTCCTGTGGCCACGACATTTGCAGTATAGCTTCCAGGTGTTGGGTAATATCCGTTCGTATTTGAAAAGGTTAAGAGAACGGCAGAAACAGCTGTGTCTGTTGTCACATTAGAATACACAAACGTTGAATTAGAGAACAAGTTCACAGTATAGCTGCTTGCAAAGGAAATAGGTGGCCAAGAAACGGTTGTTGTGATCACACCTGGAGTTGTTGTCCCAGTAAATGCTTCAAGGATGGTGCTTGTGATTGCAACTTGAGGAGGAGATGCTACACCCGAATATTGAGAAAGTGGCGAGGCTCCAATTCCGTTGCTAGCATACAGTTTAACTGCATATACACGACCGTCGTAAGGAAATGACCCATAGATAGCTTTTGTTGTCGGTTGAACAAGATACCTTGTCAACGGATATCCAACATCAATTCCTGCAGCAAGATAGGTAGCAGATGCTGCAGTGTACACATTTGCGTAGTAAGAAGTGTTCGCTAATGCAGTAAAACTAAGATCAATTTCAGTTGTAGTCATTGAAGAAATATCAACTGTTGGAGCTGTTGGGGCAGCCCCATATGTGAACGATGGAACGTTAGTTGAATTAGTTGTGCTTGTTATGTTATATGATGTAACACGCATCTCGTAGACATGGCCAGTTGAAGGTGAAAAGAACACAGTATAAGGAGAAGCTGGAGATTCGTATGCAGCATAGTTTGAAATATGCGTTGTACCGATTGGAGACTGGGTAACATAAGAGTTGGTTGAAGCATCATACACCTGAACTGTGTAATAAAGAGCCCCACTACTGTCCGTCCAATAAAGTTTTGCATTTGAGGATGAGTAGCTCGCAATAGTTGTTTCAAATGACCCAGGTGGAGAAGGGTACTGAATATAGGATGAGAATGTCTCTGAAGTAGTACCTCCTAGGTTAGACGAAGCAACGCTTGCACGATAATACTGTTGGGATACCCAGTCGTTTGAAGCAATTAATGCCGAGATTGTAGAATCAACCGTGTATACAACGTCGGCGACTACCGAGTTTGAAGGGTAGATTTTAACGATATAATATGCGCCATCAAGAATGTCCTCCCATTGAATGATTGATTCACTACCATTTATTCCGGCCAAGAATGATCCCATGGTGACATATCCTGGAGAAACTGCAGCAGGCTGAGAGACAGAAGAATACCTAGACGTATTTGACCCAACTGCATTTGTAGCCGTAATTTTTGCTGCAAAATAGAATCCACTTGAGAAAATACCTGATACTGTCGCAGGGGATGTGATGTTTCCTGTTGTTAGAGCTGGAGTCACTGTTCCGCCTGTAAAGAATGCATTTGAGTCCTGAGACTGATAGACAGTTGCTTGATAGGTTTGTGGAGTAGTGTCGGTTGTTGTCCAAGAGAGGGTAATGCTTGTAGTTGTCATGGAAGTAATAGATGATGTTGGCTGAGAGGGAGGATACGGGTACACACTGCTAGCATCAGTATAGGCACTTCCACCTGGGTTGTATGCTGTAACACGAGCAATATAGGCCCATCCAGGATTCGGAACAAAATTAACGCGATAGAGAGTTGGTGTGATAATGTTGCAAGAAGCTGACGGAGTTTGGTAAACAGTTTGTACTTGGCCACTTGTGTCCAGTGCACTCATTCCAACCGTGTAATACGACGTCGTGTTACCATTGAAAACCTGGCCAGCCGTCCAGCTTACATCAATATGATTGCCAGTAGTAAAAAAGTTCTGAATGTTCACGTTTGAAGGTGCAGTCGGTCCGGGAGGAATGTATACAGTGTTTAATGCACCAACGTTTGAAGAAAAGGCAGACAGAGCAGAGGTTCCGCCAAGATTAAATGCAGAGACCTTAGCTCCGTAGTAACGTTGACCTGTTCCTGTGAACTTGACAGCTGCAGCAGAAACACCGCCGTCATTGATAGTTGTGGTATAAACGATCGGAAGTCCTCCCGAATCAAGATAAGGTGATGTGTCTTCGTAAATATTGATTGTATATCCGATCGCATACAGCGGAGGAACCCATGTCACAATCGAACTTACCTGGATACTAAAGTCGTTAAATGGGGCCATTGTGACTCCAGTTGGTGTAGCTGGTGCAGGCTGTGCAACATTCGTAAAGTCTGATGTGGCTGTCTTTCCTGAACCGTTGGAAGCTGTGATTCGTGCAGAGTAATACAGGTTTTCTCCACCAAATGACCCAGCTGCATATGCGGGGCTTGTTGAGGCTACAGCTACAGGTGGGTAACTTTGGTAATCACCGCCTGCAATAAAGAAGGCATTTGAAGAGCTAGCATAGGAAACTGTAACCGTATATGTCTCTGTTTCCAGCGGTGTCCAACTGACGTCTACGTTTGAGGTTGTCATACCGACTAGACTTGCCACAGGTTTTTCGGGAGGGGCAGGATAGAAGATAGAATTTGTGTACCTGCGACTGCTTAGACCACCAAAATTTGAACCGAAGACTGCAGCAGCATAATACAAACCGACTGTGCCGGATATAGGAACGAAGGAAAGTTCAAGGCCTGTTTGAGGAGTTAAATATTTGTTTGTTGGTACAGGAAGCTGATCTGTTCGTGGTGTTAGACCAATTGTCATATCCGCGTTGCTTGCCGAATACATTTGCACGGTATAGGCCGAGGCAGGGTTTGGATACACTGGACTTGCAGTCCAAGTAACTACGGCTCCGACACTAGATAGGTTAGAAAGCTCGGCTGAAGCAGGCGCGCTAGGTGCCTGAGGATAGAGCCGTCCAGGTGTTGTGTAGGCTGAAAAACTAGAAGATCCACCTAAGCTGGCTGCACTGACGCGAGCTGTGTAGTACGACCCAGGAACAGCTGCAAAGTTTATGATCGCATATGTGCTAGCGTTCACAGTCAATGTTGCACTTGGAGTATTTGAGATGGTGTTCAATGCGGCGCTATCAGCGGCATAGACTTCAATTGTATAGGTTAATGCATAGTTGTCGTTGTTCCAATCAACCTCAAATTGATTTGGATTCAGAAACTCAAACGAATTCACTGTAGTAGGAATCCTAGGAACTGGTTGAGAAACAGGAGAATATCCGGATGGTCCCGAAATTCCGTTCAGGTTACTTGCAATCATTTTGATCGCATAATAACGGTTATTGTACGTCAACTTGGTCAGACCCGATGCAGTGTAGGGAGATGAAGATGAGATATCAGTGTAATCTATGACTGTTGTAACGTTGTTTTCAAGACCGAAATCAGTTGATGCAAGAGCCGAATATAATGCGAACTGATATGTCTCCGTTCCAACTGGTGTCCAGCTCATCGTAATATTAGACTGGGTCAGAGTGGTGATCACAGGATCCGGAGGGCTGGGAGGAGGAGGGAAAAACTTGGATGCAGAAAAGGTTGCATTTGATCCGACAATATTGTACTCAGATACCTTGACTGCATAATACAGTCCCGAGGTTCCCGAAATAGGTGAGAATACAAGAGGGTATCCAGTCAATGGTGTGGTGATTGTATTGGCAGTCTCCTCTGATTTCACCCTGACTAGACCAGTAGTCATACTTGCATCCGTAGCATAGTAGACCTGAGTCGTGTAATAAAGTTCTCCCGACACATCGCGAGGATCAGATGGTATTCCTGCCAACCAAGATATCTTGCCACCTCCGGCATTGAAATCGGTAAGTGTAACGTTTCTAGGAGCAGGTGGGAGATTGGGGTAATATACACCGGATGAGTCAGCTGAAGTAGAATAGGTATAGCTATTGGACGCCAAAACCCTTGCACGGTATGTCATTCCCGGTGTAGGCTGAAACTCAACCAGTGCATTAATGTGACCGGCGGCAACAGGTTTACTTGCAATGACCGTGTTGTTTGAGTCCAAGACTATGGCACTGAATGAAAGCGCATATGTATTTGCATTCCATGATACGATTGTGTCTACAGAAGTTGGCTGAATCAGTGAATCGGTCAACGCAGACATTTTCACACCAGTTGTGACAACCGGGGGTAACGTTGCACTAGGAGAGAAGCCAGTCTCAGTAGACCCAGCCAAGTTTGTCGAGGTTAAGGTTGCAGCATAGTACCTGGACGGGTAAGCACGGAAGTTATTCGTGATAACGGTTGAGTTTCCATTCCAATAGGACAAGTTGATTGAAGGCGTAACCAACTTGACATTGCTATCAACAAAGGAGAACGAATTGCTGACAGCATTCTCGTACATCTGTACAGTGTAGGTTGTAGCCTCAAGGGTTGTAGCAGACACCGTAAACGATGATTCTGTCAATGCCTCAATGATTGGAGCAGTTGGATCAGGAGGAAAAGGAAACAATGTTCCAGTTGAGTACCCTGACCGAACATAGATTGTCTCTTCCTGGTCATAGTAAACAGTTAACACAGCTCCATAGTAGTTGCCCCTCACAGGACTGAACAAGTATGAAGTTGGACTGATGACAGAAGTTGTTGTGGATGGAATCTGATTTCCAATTCCAATTGGGTTGTTCATTGACGCATCGGTACCCGAGTAAAACTGGACAGTATAGTGATCCGAACCGACAACAGGACTCCAAGATGCAGTTGCACCGTTAGCTGTCAATGAAGAAACAGAAATACTGGGCGCTGCAGAAAGAGCAGTCTCACGGTTAAACATGCTAAAGCTGATTGGGCCATACTTTGGAATAGAAGGTCCAGGTACAAAGTTGTGAGCACCTAAAAATCTACTGAATACAATTTGGCCACTTGGGTCCGTGACCGGACCAAGGATAGTGTTAATCTCCGTCAAGTCAACTGGCTCAATGACGGTCGACATCTCCTGTTGATTGAGACTCTAGTTTTTTTTCAAGTTCATCACAGCGATGACTGAGTACTTTAATTCCTTCGATAAGTAACCCTACGATATTGCCGTATGCAACACTCTTACCGGATTCGTTTGTAATCACAACTTCCGGCAGAACTGCTTCAACTTCTTGGGCGATAACACCTGTCTTCCGCTCAGATGTATTCGTTATGGTGTAAAAAACGCCACGCATCTTGTTGATTTTTTCAAGTGCATCGGGGATTGTTACAATGTTCGTCTTAACCCTCTCGTCAGAAAGAGCTGTGATATCACCACTTGCATAGATAGATCCTGTTACTGTCAGAGTAAGTCCATCAAACGTCAGCTTAGAGTTTCCATATGCCACACCGGTGGCCCCAGTTGAGGTCAGAACCCTTCCTCCACTTCCTGCATTCATGATGTTACCAACAGATAGTGCACCTTGAGACCCAAGTGGACCTGCAGGTCCCTGAACACCTGTTTTGCCTTGTGCACCTTGAGGTCCCTGAATTGTGCTTGCAGGCCCAGTGGGCCCAGTTCTGCCTGTTGGGCCCTGAGGACCTTGAGGTCCCTGAACTGAACTAGGAGGCCCTTGCGGCCCCTGTGACCCAAGATAGCCCTGGTTTCCCTGTGCTCCTTGGTTTCCCTGATTCCCCTGTACACCAACATTGCCCTGGTTTCCTTGGCGACCCTGTGCTCCCTGTGCCCCCTGGTTGCCCTGGTTGCCCTGTACTCCACTGTTACCTTGTGCGCCTTGTGTCCCAGCGCGCCCCTGGGCACCTGTGGGGCCTTGTCCTCCAATTTGACCATAATTACCGGGTCCGATAGGTCCCTGATTTCCTTGGGGTCCTTGCGACATTGTTACTAAAACGGAAGTTAAAATACCTAGATACTGAACCTTACTCACAAGTAAGAATGCCAAGTTGCGATTTCTTCGGTAGCACATCCGAGTGTAGCTGTGTTGACTGCAGAAACAAGCGCCCCCACGGAAGCTCTTCTAAAAACAAGATGGCAGACCTTTCCTCTGCATACCAGCGCAAGACGCACCGCGAGCACATCCTGGATCTCCCCGACACCTACATCGGCAGTGTCACAACTGCAGATGAAGACGTGTTCCTCCGCAAGGATGAGTCATTCGAGCCAGCAACAATTCCTGTCAATCCTGGATTCTACAAGCTAATCGATGAGCTTCTAGTCAACGCACATGACCAGGTCATTCGCCTTCGCAGTCGCCAGTCAACGAACCCCGTGAAGAACATTACGATCAAGTGCGATGCAGAGTCGTTTCACATCATGAACGATGGCGAGCCGATTGATGTCGCAGAGCATCCAGAACACAAGACCTGGATCCCGCAGATGATCTTTGGTGAACTGCTGACCTCTACAAACTACGACAAGAATGAGAAGAAGCTGGTGGGTGGCAAGAATGGCTACGGCGTGAAGCTGGTGAACATCTTTGCGAGAGAGATGACAGTGGAGATCGTGGATCAGACACGCAGCCTCGCCTACTCCCAGGTGTTCAAGAAGAATATGACCGAGGTTGAGAAGCCGGTGGTAAAGCCGAGCAAGCACAAGTCATTCGTGTCAATCGGCTGGCTCCCGGACTTTGCGCGGTTCGGTATGAAGAACATTCCAGTGGAGATGATCCAGCTGATTGAGCGCCGTGTGTGGGATCTGGCGATGACCCTCGGTAAGGAGGTCAAGGTCACGTGGAACGGCACTGCCGTCAAGTGCAAGAACCTGACCGAGTATGCCAAGGCTTTCGGCTGTGATCCCGTAGTCTACGAGGAGCCGAATGAGCGCTGGAAGATTGCGATCGCCGACAGCCCGACGGACAAGGCATTCAGCATGTCTTTCGTGAACGGCATCTGGACGTCAAAGGGTGGCACACACGTAGACGGCGTCACAAACCAAGTGGTCAGTCACATCGTAGAGTATCTTGAGACGAAGAAGAAGGTCAAGGTCAAGCCTAGTCTTGTCAAGGATCATCTTGCGATCTTTATCACAAGCATGATTGAGAATCCTAGCTTCACATCTCAGACCAAGGAGTCTCTCACAACTAAGGCTTCTGCATTCGGTTCTAGCTACAAGCTGAGCGATGACACTCTCAAGAAGATTGTCACAAAGCTGGCTATCGTTCCCAAGCTCTTGGAGGCACAGTCAGCCAAGGATGCGAAGGACAACTCCAAGACTGATGGCAAGAAGCAGTCCCGTATCACAGGCATTCCCAAGCTGGATGATGCTGTCAATGCAGGCACGAAGGAGTCTGCGAAGTGCACTCTGATCCTGACAGAGGGAGATTCAGCCAAGGCAATGGCATTGTCCGGGCTGTCACAGGAGCAGCGCCGATTCTTCGGTGTTTACCCACTCAAGGGCAAGGTCCTGAACGTAAAGGACACGAGCGATGCCAAGGTTGAGCATACCAAGGAAATCGCAGAGCTCAAAAAGATTATCGGTCTAACTTCAGGCAAGAAGTACGCCGATGTCAAGGATCTGCGCTACGGTTCTATCATGATCATGACAGACCAGGATTTGGATGGCAGCCACATTCGCGGCTTATTGATCAACCTGTTTCATGAGCTTTGGCACGAACTGATTGCGATTCCTGGATTCCTGACCTATATGGCAACTCCGATTGTCAAGGCGAACAAGGGCAAGGAGAGCCGCATCTTCTACTCGCAATACGAGTATGAGCAGTGGCGAGCCGGCGAGGGTTCGGGGGCCACGAGCGGAGGCAAAGCCGGAGCGTGGAAGGTCAAGTATTACAAGGGACTTGGTACGTCAACTCGTGACGAGGCTAAGGACTACTTCAGCAAGGTCAATGCCGTCAAGTTTGATTACACAGATGCGTCAGACACAGCGATCGACCTGGCGTTCAACAAGCAGCGAGCAGATGACCGCAAGGAGTGGCTCAAGAGTTACGACCGGACGTCTCTCATTCCCACCGGAAACAGACTGCCTTACAATGACTTCATTCACAAGGATCTGATTCACTTCAGCTACTACAACTTGGAGCGCTCTATCCCCAGTGTGATGGATGGTCTCAAGACGTCACAGCGCAAGATCCTCTATGCAGCCTTCAAGAGGAACCTGACGCAGGAGATCAGGGTTGCCCAGTTTGCAGGATATGTCTCAGAGCATACCGGCTACCACCACGGTGAAGCCTCGCTGAACGAGACCATCGTCGGCATGGCCCAGGACTTCATGGGATCCAACAATATCCCGTGGCTGGTTCCACAGGGGCAGTTTGGCACTCGCATCCAGGGTGGTAAGGATGCAGCCTCTCCCCGTTATATCCACACCTACCTTCAGCCTCGCATTCGCAAGCTGGTACCCGAGGAGGACTTTGCGGTACTGAAGTATCG
>Ga0208864_1000111_pt1 | contig 25432 bp, 21 predicted proteins | sample CryBogmetaGMA05M_FD_184542 | JGI IMG/M metagenome (GOLD analysis project Ga0208864, IMG submission 184542) | Freshwater microbial communities from Crystal Bog, Wisconsin, USA - MA0.5M (SPAdes) | ecosystem: Environmental > Aquatic > Freshwater > Lake | place: Crystal Bog, Wisconsin, USA...
GGGGGGGGGATTACAAAGAAAACATTAAGAGCATCAAGGGGGGCTTGGCAAGATCCCCCTTGAAGCACATACGCGGCACCGGTAATAAATTCATAAAAATGCACGGATTTCGTTGAAGTCGTACGGAATGCGCATAGTTCAGGACTGCCCCTGCCCCGGACCGGCAGCCAGGCCTTCGGCGAAGCGGGCCAGCCCCTCCGCCAGCAGCCCCTCGGCAGTGGCGAAACAGATCCGGACATGGCCAGCCGCCCCCGGGCCGAACCAGCGGGGGCTGCCGGGCACCACGGCGACGCCGTGCCGATCCCGCAAGCGCAGGCACAGCGGCTCGAGCGGTTCAGGGCCGGGGGGCAGCCGCACCAGGGCCACGTAGGTGGCATCAGGGCGGTCCACCGCCACCCCGGGGATCGCCTCCAGCAGGGTCACCGCCTGATCACGGCGGGCCCGCAGATGCTCCAGGAACGCCTCCAGCCAGGCGAGGCCCTCCGGGCCGTAGGCCGCCTCGGCCGCCACCTGGCTGAGGGTGGCGACCCCATCCACCGTCGACGGCTGTTCGCTGGCGGCCAGCAGTGCCGCCGCCGCCGCCGGATCGGCCATCGCCACGTAGCCCACCCTCAGGCCGGCGAGGGCGAAGGCCTTCGAGAAGCCGTGTACCACCGCGCCGTTGGCCGCCAATTCCGGCTCCAGCGCCAGCAGGCTCGTGAACGTGGCCGGCGGGTACACCACCTCACTCCAGATCTCATCACTGAGCACGCGGATGCCCCGCTCCAGGCAGAAACGGGCCAGGCGCTCCAGTTCATCGCGGCGGAAGCAACGGCCGAGCGGATTGTGGGGATTGCAGAGGCAGAGCAGCCGGGTGCGCGGCGTGACCAGGCGCTCCAGGGCCTCCAGGTCGAGGGGCCCATGGCGGCAGATCGGCCAGCGGCGCGGCAGCCCGCCGGCCAGGCGCACCGTATGGGCAAACAGGAAATCCACCGGATCCCAGACAATCGCCTCATCCCCCTGTCGCAGCCAGTGACGCGTCAGCAGCGCCAGGCCGGCGGCGGCACTGTTCACCGCCAGGATCCCCGCCGGCTCCACCGACGCACCGCGGCGCTCCCGCAGGTAGCGAGCCACCGCGCTCCGAAAGCCCGGCAGCCCGCCGGCCGGGCCGTAGCTGAACACCCCAGCGGTCGCATGGTCGATCAGCGCCTGCCGGATCACCGGGGCCACCGCGAAGTCCGGATCAGCGGCGGTGAGGGGAATCACCCCGGCGGGCTGCTCCGCCCAGCGCAGGTTGTAGGCCCGCTCCCGCAGCAGCGCCAGCGGCACCGCCGCGTCGTCGAAGCGGTGCCGGCCGCTCACAGCACCAGCGGCAGCCCGTGGACCCGACCCGGGGTCACGAAGGCCTCCGCCAGCTGGCGCCCCGCTTGCACGTAGGCCGGCAACTCGGGGATACGGCAGCGTTCATAGGCCGCCAGGGCCGCGGCCACGGCACTGCCACCGGCCCGGCCTGCGGCGGGGTCAGGGGCGAAGAGGCGCTCGGCCAGAAGCTCGGCATCACCCAGGGCCGTGCTCACCCCCTGGCTGGTGAAGGGCAGCAAGGGATGGGCCGCATCCCCCACGAGGGCCAGGTTGGCCCGCACCAGGCGGCTGGGGGGGTCCGCGTCAATCGGGTGCCAGAGGTAGGGGCGGCTCTCGCAGGCACCGATCGCCTGCCACACCAGCGACGGGAAACCGGCCAGCAGCTCCTGCAGGAAGGCCAGGGAGCGCCAGGGCTGCGGGGATGGGAAGCGGTCGCAGTCGTACTGGACGAACCACACCAGCCTGCCGTCGCAGAGGGGCACCAGGCCCACCGCCCGCCCCCCCTGGCAATCGATCACCTTCCAGAAGCTGCTCCCCAGCTGGTCGACGAGCGCGGGGGCCTGCACACAGGCCACGATCTCCCGCACCCGCGCCGGCCGGTGGGGCAGGCGCGACACCAGCTGCTGCCGGCAGGTGGAATGCATGCCGTCGGCGCCGACGAACAGCTCGGCCTCGATCACCTCCGGGACTCCTCCGTCGTGCGGCTGCACCCGCAGGGCCCGCAAATGATCCTCGCGCCAATCAAAACCGACCACATGGCGTCCATAGCTGACCGTGCCGGCCAGCAGCGGCGCCTGCAGGCTGGCCAGCAGGCGGCGGCGGCTGATCGCCCAGCAATCGATCAAAGGGTGCTCGGCCAGCAGCTCACCGCTGCTGGCGAGCAACTTCACCTGCTCAATCGGCTGGCCGATGCCGGCCAGCTCAGGAGCCAGCCCCAGCTTGCGCAGGGTCGCGGCCCCACTGGCCAGCAGCAGGAAGCCGAAGCCCCTGGTGCAGTCCGCTCCGGAGCGCTCCAGCACGATGCAATCGGCCTGCCGCCTTTGCAGGGCGAGGGCCAGGGACAGGCCCGCCACCCCCGCACCCACGATCGCCGTACGGAACGCCGTGACCTAACCCAATTAATTTTAGAGAAATATTAAAGGCCGACAGCCCGGGCTGGAGGCAAAGTGTGTACGGCATTACCAGACCATGACCGCCTCTCCGATCACCACCCAGCTGGGCCAGCAGGGTCTGGGCCAGCAGCCCTGGTGGGTGGAACAGTGGATGGAGCTGATCAACTCCTATCGCTACAAGAAACGACTGGAAAGAGCCTGGGACTACGCCCGCTCCGGCAACGTGGTCTCGATCCGCTTCGAAGGTCGGCGGGTCCACGCCCGGGTCCAGGGCACCGAAGCCGAGCCCTACAAGGTGAAGCTCTGGCTCGATGTCCTGAACGACGAGGACTGGGGCTATGTGCTGGAGGCCCTCAGCGAGAAGGCCCGCTGGTCCGCCCAGCTGCTGGCCGGGCTGATGCCCCAGGACATCGAGCGCGCCTTCGCCGCCAGCGGCAAGCGCCTGTTCCCCTTCAAGCTGCAGGAGGTGCGCAGCGAGTGCAGCTGTCCCGACAAGGCCAATCCCTGCAAGCACGTCAGTGCGGTGTACTACCTCATGGGCGACCGCTTCAGCGAGGACCCCTTCGTGCTGTTTCAGCTGCGCGGCCGCACCCGCAGCCAGCTGCTCAGCGAACTGGCGCGCCGGCGCCGCGAGGGCTCCAGCGCCAGCCTGGCAGTCCCGGCCCATCCGCTCCATCCCGCCATCAGTGATCCGGGCCGCTGGTGGCGCTATTCCGCCCCGCTCGACCCGGACCTGGTGGTGATCACGCCGGCCATGGACGGCGAATCGGGTCTCGATGAGGCCGGACCGCTGCCCCTGGCCGCCGAGCCCCGCTTCGCCGAGGCCAATCGATTGTTCCTTGAGCAGCTGCTGGCCCAGGGAACGGCCCTGGGCCAGCTGGCCATGGCCCGGGCGATGGCCGCCGGAGCCAGCGACGCCCCCCCGGCCGGCACCGAACCATGACGGCTGACGGGACGGTGCCGCCCACCGCCGCCGAAGCCCCCTGGCTCACGGAGCGGGGGCAGGCCATCGCCTCAGGGCTGCTCAGCAGCTTCGAGGCGGCCTACGGGCGGCCGCTGCTGGCCGGGCTGGCCGGCAACGCCAGCCCCCGGCAGCGGGCCCAGGAGCTGTTCAGCTGCGCCACGGCGGTGCTGGCCCACGATGGCGATGGGACCGAACCACGAATCATCTACGCCAACCGGGTGGCCCTGCAGCTCTGGCGCCATTGCTGGAACTCCATGGAGGGCATGCCCTCCCGGCTGACGGCGGAACCGAGCGAGCGGCAGGCCCGCGCCGCCGCCCTGGCCCTGGCCCGCCAGCGGCAGGCGATCGAGGGCTATGCCGGTGTCCGCATCGACAGCCGCGGCCGGCGCTTCCGCATCGAGGCGGCCCGGGTCTGGAGCCTGGGCCCCGCCGACGGCAGCCCCGGCGGCGGCGGCCAGGGGGCGGCCTTCGAGAGCTGGTGGTGGCTGTGAACGCCGCCTGGGGGCACCCAGCCCGGCGACGGGCTCCCTACAGTTCGCACCCGCGCTGGTGACCGGCGGCATGACCACCACCCCTGCAGCATCTCCGGCTGAACTCCGGACGGAAGCCACGCCGGCAGGCGGCCGGCTCAGCCTGCAATGCGCCGCAATCGGCGCCGACACCACCGCCATCCGCTCGCTCGACTGGGACCGCAGCCGCTTTGATATCGAATTCGGCCTGCGCAACGGCACCACCTACAACGCTTTTCTGGTGCGCGGCGAGCGCACCGCCCTGATCGACACCAGCCACCTCAAATTCGCCGACAGCTGGCTGCCGGTGCTGCAGGAGAAGATCGATCCCCGGCTGATCGATCACCTGATCGTGTCGCACACCGAACCCGACCACTCGGGCCTGATCGGCCATCTCCTTGATCTCAACCCCGACATTGAGATCGTGGCGTCGAAAGTGGCGATCCAGTTTCTGGAGAATCAGGTGCATCGGCCCTTTCGCAGCCGGGCGGTCAAGAGTGGCGACAGCCTCGATCTCGGCTACGGCCCTGATGGCAATGTCCAGCACAGGTTTGAGTTTCTGAGCGCCCCGAACCTGCACTGGCCTGACACAATCTTTTCCCACGATCACGGCACCGGAATTCTCTACACCTGCGATGCCTTCGGTCTGCACTATTGCAGCGAATCCCTCTTCGACGAAGACCCCGGAGCAATCGCCCCCGATTTCCGGTTCTACTACGACTGCCTGATGGGCCCGAATGCCCGCAGCGTGCTGCAGGCGCTGAAGCGGATGGACAGCCTGGCCACGCCGATCACCACGATCGCCGTGGGCCACGGACCGCTGCTGCGCCACCACCTGGGGCTCTGGCTCGACGACTACCGCGAGTGGAGTGCCCACCGCAGTGGTGGCGAGACCTATGCCGCCGTCTGCTATCTGAGCCAATACGGCTTCTGCGACCGCCTCAGCCAGGCGATTGCCCGCGGTGTCGGCAAGGCGGAAGCCCAGGTGCAACTGGTGGATCTGCGCGCCACCGATCCCCAGGAGCTGGCGGCCCTGGTGGGGGAAGCCAGCGCCGTGGTGGTGCCCACCTGGCCCGTCGACCCCGATCCCGAACTGCAGGCCCAGATCGGCACCCTGCTGGCCGCCCTGCATCCGAAGCAATGGGTGGCCTGCTACGACTCCTTCGGCGGCAACGACGAGGCCATCGACACGGTGGCCACCCAGCTGCGCGGCCTCGGCCAGAAAAGCGCCTTCGAACCGCTGCGCATCCACCAGGTGCCCGCCGGTGTTGATTACCAGCGCTGCGAGGAGGCCGGCACCGACCTCGGCCAGCTGCTCACCCGCGACAAGACGATCGCGGCGATGAAATCGCTCGATGGGGATCTCGACCGGGCCCTCGGCCGGCTCAGCGGCGGGCTCTACGTGGTGACGGCCCACCAACAGGAGGGCGACACCAGCCGCAGCGGCGCCATGGTGGCCAGCTGGGTGAGCCAGGCCAGCTTCAACCCTCCGGGCATCAGCGTGGCGGTGGCGAAGGACCGGGCCATCGAAGCCCTGATGCAGGTGGACGACCGCTTCGTGCTCAACATCCTGCGGGAGGACAACCATCAGCAACTGCTCCGCCATTTCCTGCGGCGCTTCCCCCCGGGGGCCGACCGTTTCGCCGGCGTCAACGTGCTGCCGGAGGCGGCGGCCGGCGGCCCCGTGCTGGCTGACGCCCTGGCCTATCTGGGCTGCCGGGTGGCCCAGCGGCTGGAGGGCCCCGACCACTGGATCATCTATGCCGTCGTCGAGGAGGGCAACGTGGCCGACACCAACGCCAGCACCGCCGTGCACCACCGCAAGGTGGGCAACCACTACTGATGGGCGGCCCCAGCAGCGACGGCGACCAACGCCGGGTGATCGTGCTGCCGATCGATGACGGGCTGGTCTGCCTGCGGGGTCTCAGCCCCCAGCGGCTGCGTTTCGAAGTGGAATACGGGCTGGAGCGGGGCAGCAGCGCCAACAGCTTCCTGTTCAGCGCCGGCAGCAGCAGCACCGGTAAAGCCATGCCCCCGGTGCTGGTACATCCCCCCGGCATCTCCTACAGCGCCCCCTACCTGGCGGCGCTCGCCGACCTGGTGCCCGCCAGCGCCGCCCTCAAGGTGGTGGTGGGCCATGTGAATCCCAACCGGGTGGCCCTGCTGCAGCGCCTGGCCGAGGGCTGGCCCGAGCTGATGCTGGTGGCCTCCAACCCCGCCGCCCGCCTGCTCGCGGAACTCTGGGGCCAGCGCCGGCCGGGCCCGGAAGACGCGGGTGCCGCACCGGAGCCGATCCCCCCCCTGCCGCCGATCGATGTGGTGAAGCAGGAGGTCTGCCGGGATCTTGGCGGCGGCCACCGGCTCTGCCTGATCCCAGCCCCCACACCGCGCTGGCCCGGGGCGCTGCTGGCCTTTGAAGAGAGCAGCGGCCTGCTGATGAGCGGCAAGCTCTTCGCCGCCCACCTCTGCCAGGAGAGCTTCGCCGAACGCAACCGGGACAGCAGTGAAGAGGATCGCCGCCACTACTACGACTGCCTGATCGCCCCGATGGCACGCCAGGTGGAGAGCCTGGTGGACCGGCTCGACGACCTGCCGATCCGCACGATCGCCCCCGGCCATGGCCCGGCCATTGCCGAGAGCTGGCGCAGCCTCCTGGCCGATTACCGCCGCTGGGGGGAACGGCAGGAGGGCGCCAGCCTGTCGGTGGCCCTGCTGTTCGCCAGCGCCTACGGCAACACCGCCGCCATCGCCGATGCCCTGGCCCGGGGGGTGGCCCGCACCGGCGTGCGGGTGGAGAGCATCAACTGCGAATTCAGCGCCGCCGGCCCCCTGGTGGAAGCGATCCGCCGCTGTGATGCCCTGCTGATCGGTTCCCCCACCCTGGGCGGCCATGCCCCCACACCGATCGTCTCGGCCCTGGGCACGGTGCTGGCCGAAGGCGACCGCAGCAAGCCGGTGGGGGTGTTCGGCAGCTTCGGCTGGAGTGGCGAAGCCCTCGACCTGCTGGAGAGCAAACTGCGGGACGGCGGTTTCCGCTTCGCCTTTGCCCCGATCCGGGTGAAGTTCAGCCCCGACCTGGCCACCCTGCAGACCATCGAGCAGACCGGCACCGCCCTCGGCCGCCAGCTCCAGACCGATCAGCGCCGGCTGCAGCTGCGCCAGGGGGGTGGCGGTCTCAGCGACAACCGCAGCAACCCGGCCCTGCAGGCCCTCGGCCGGGTGGTGGGATCCCTGTGCGTGGTCACGACCCGCAAAGGGGAAGGGGCCCTCGCCAGCAGCGGCGCCATGGTGGCGAGCTGGGTGAGTCAGGCCAGCTTCAGCCCCCCGGGTTTCACCCTGGCGGTGGCCAAGGACCGGGCGATCGAGGACCTCCTGCATGGCGGTGACCACTTCGCCCTGAACGTGCTTGCCGCCGGCCGGGAAAAGGGGCCGATGAAGCAGTTCCTCAGGCCCTTCCCGCCGGGCGCCGACCGCTTCGCCGGCCTGGAGCTGGAGCACAGCCCCGGCGGCCAGCCATTGCTGCCGGAGGCCCTGGCCTGGCTGGAGGCCACCGTGCAGCAGCGAATGGACTGCGGCGACCACTGGCTGATCTATGCCCAGGTGAGCCACGGTGGCTTGCTTGATCCGGCCGGCAGCACGGCGGTGCACCAGCGGCGCACCGGGATCACCTACTGAGACCAGCCCGACAGGCGCGCGAACGGCAGCAAGTCGCCAGGCAACTAACTCATACTCGTTCCGACTTGGACTAGGATGCGGGCCGTTGCCGACGCTGGCCGTCGCCCATGGACCTTTCCAAACCCAGAACCGCCGCCAATCTCGAAGCCGCCTTCGGCGGCGAGAGCATGGCCAACCGCAAATACCTCTTCTTCGCCGAAGTCGCCCGGCAGCTGGGCAACAGTGAGCTGGCACGCCTCTTCCGCGATACCGCCAACCAGGAAACCGAGCACGCCTTCGCCCACTTCCGCCTGCTCCACCCCGAACTGGTGATCGCCGATCCGGACTCCCTTTCCGCGGAACAGAAGCAGGCGGTGCTCGCCCGCTGCCTGGAGCTGGCGATCGAAGGCGAAACCTACGAGTACTCCACCATGTACCCGGACTTCGCCGCCCAGGCCCGGGCCGACCGGGACAGCGGCGCTGAGACCGAATTCAACGGCCAGATCGAGGAATCCGCCGAGCATGCCGGCATCTTCCGCAAGGCCGCGAGCAACTTCGGCCTGCTGGCGCCAATCGAACAACACCACGCCCAGCGCTACGGCGTCGCCCTTGAAGCGCTGGAGGGCAAAGGCACGGCCGGCGAGGCCCCGACGGCAACAACGGGCCTCTGGATCTGCAAGTTCTGCTCGATGATCTACAACCCCGAAACCGGCGATCCCGATTCCGGCATCGCCCCCGGCACCCCCTTCGAAGCGATCCCCGACGACTGGACCTGTCCGATCTGCGGTACCCGCAAGGCCAACTTCATCCAGTACCACGAGCCCGAGCTGCTGGCGGCCGCCTGAGCGACCCCACCCCGGTTGCTGCCTCACTGCCTCACCCCCGGCTGACCGCCGGGGTTTTTTGTATTAACGGCGACATGAAAAAGGATTATTGGCCGAATCAATCGCAACTTTGATCAGGCGGTAAAGACAACATTTCAGTTTGCCACCCCATCCTGGGATGCCCCGAGAATGGCTGCTGCAGGATATTGAATCCCCATGAATTCCGGCGAAATCCCTGGCCAGGATCCAGTGGGGCTTGAAGTAGCGTCGGTTCGTGCGGTGGTGCGTTATCGGGGATTCGTCCTGATCCCCCAAGCCGATCTTTCCTGGCTGATCCGCCCGGAACGCAGTCCGCTCAAGGTGCTGCCCTTCCGGGCACCGGCCAGTTCCCTCAGTGATGTCAAGGCCCTGATCGACTGGCGGCTGAAAAGCCACTGAAGCCAGGAATCAGCCGCTCAGGCGAGCTCAGGCGGCCTGCGGGGGCGGCGGGGTGGGGCCACCGTTGGCCTGGAAGGGGATCACCAGGGTGGCCCAGTGGTCCGGCCGCTCGGGCCTGCGCCGCCGCGCCCGGCGTACGCCGAAAGGAACCCGCACGACGTTGGTGCCCTCCACTGCTTCGGTGGTGCCCTTCGGGCCGTGGATGCCGTTGCCGTTCATGGTCCCCAATGAATGAATGGCGAAATTGCCCAGCCTGCGGCGGGCACGGCAATGATGCGCCATCCGAGGCAGAAATGTAACCCCCCGAGCAGATCAGGCGGCCAGTTCGGCGACTGCCATCTCGGCGACGGAGGGGCAGGTGCACACCAGGTTGCGATCGCCGTAGGCGTTGTCGATGCGGGCGACCGCGGGCCAGATCTTGTCGGCCTGCTGGCGGGGGCCCGCCGGGAAGGCCGCCTCCGAGCGGCTATAGGGCCGCTCCCAGAGGTCGGCGGTGACCGCCGCCAGGGTGTGGGGGGCCCTTTTGAGGGGATTGTCGAGGGGATCGGCGTCACCGGCTTCGATCGCTGCCGCCTCGGCCCGGATCGCCACCATCGCCGCACAGAAGCGGTCGAGCTCCTGCAGCGACTCGCTCTCGGTGGGCTCCACCATCACGGTGCCGGCCACGGGCCAGCTGACGGTGGGGGCATGGAAGCCGTAATCCATCAGCCGCTTGGCCAGGTCCTCCACCTCCAGGCCGGCACTGCGCTTGAGCGGTCGCAGGTCGAGGATGCACTCGTGGGCGACGCGGCCGCCGGCCCCGCGGTAGAGCACAGGGAAGTGGGGATCCAGCCGCTCGGCGATCAGGTTGGCGGCCAGCAGAGCCACCTGGCTGGCGCTGCGCAGGCCAGCCCCCCCCATCATCCGGATGTACATCCAGCTGATCGGCAGGATACCGGCACTGCCCCAGGGCGCCGCCGACACCGGACCAATCGCCTGGGGCCGATCGCCATCGAGGGGATGGCCGGGAAGAAACGGCACCAGGTGGGCGGCCACGCCGATCGGACCCACCCCCGGCCCACCGCCGCCGTGGGGGATACAGAAGGTCTTGTGGAGGTTGAGATGGCAGACATCGGCCCCGAAGAGCCCCGGCTTGCAGAGCCCCACCTGGGCGTTGAGGTTGGCGCCGTCCAGGTAGACCTGGCCGCCACGGGCATGGACCAGATTGCAGAGCTGGCGGATGCCGGTTTCGAACACACCGTGGGTGGAGGGGTAGGTGACCATCACCGCCGCCAGGTCGTTGGCATGGGCATCGGCCTTGCGCTCCAGATCCGCCAGATCAATGTTGCCTTCGTCGTCGCAGGCCACGGCCACCACTTGCATGCCGGCCATCACCGCACTGGCGGGATTGGTGCCATGGGCACTGGTGGGAATCAGGCAGACCCGGCGATGGCCCTCACCGCGGCTGCGGTGCCAGGCCCGGATCACCATCAGGCCGGCGTACTCCCCCTGGGAGCCGGCGTTGGGTTGCAGCGACACACCGGCGAATCCGGTGATCGCCCCCAGCCAGGCCTCCAGATCCTGCACCAGCCGGCGGCTGCCCTGGCTCTGGGCCGCGGGCGCGAACGGATGCAGCTGGCTGAAGGCCGGCCAGCTCACCGGCGCCAGTTCGGCGGCGGCGTTCAGCTTCATCGTGCAGCTACCCAGCGGGATCATGCCGTGCACCAACGAGAGATCCCGGCTGGCGAGCCGCTGGATGTAGCGCAGCAGTTCGGTTTCGCTGCGGTAGTGGTGGAAGACCGGCTGCTGCAGCCAGGGGCCCCGCCGCAGCGGCAGGCCGCCCAGGGCCGATTCGACATAGGCACTAGCCGCGGCCGTGGCGACGATGTCGGCGGCGGGATCGCTGTCGCTGATCACCGCCAGGGGCAGGGCTGCCCGCAGGGCAGCACAACCATCGGCGGCGGTGGGGCCATCGGCGGCCAGGGCCGTCAGCAGCCGTTCCAGCTCGGCCGGCGTGCTCAGCTCATCCAGGCTGATCGCCAGCCAGCCGGCCTCAGGCTGGCCGCGGCGACCGCGTCGCAGGTTGAAGCCGGCGGACTCGGCCCGTTCCAGCAGGGCGGGGGCGGCGGCGCTGGGCACCAGCAGGCTGTCGAAGCCTGGCCCGGGCTCCGGCGCCAGGCCGATCGCCGCCAGCCCGGCCGCCAGCCCGGCCCGCAGGGCCACGATGCGGCGGGCGATCGCCTCCAGGCCTTCGGGGCCATGGTGCACGGCATAAAAACCGGCCATCACCGCCAGCAGCACCTGGGCGGTGCAGATGTTGCTGGTGGCCTTGTCACGACGGATGTGCTGCTCCCGGGTCTGCAGGGCCAGCCGCAGGGCCGGCTTGCCTTCGGCGTCGCGGGACTGGCCCACCAGACGGCCGGGGATCTGCCGTTTGTAGGCCTCGCTAGTGGCGAAGAAGGCGGCGTGGGGGCCGCCGCCTCCCATCGGCACGCCGAAGCGCTGCAGGCTGCCCACGGCAATGTCGGCTCCGAGCTCCCCTACCGGCGCCAGCAGCACCTGGGCAAGCGGATCCACTGCCACCGCGCTGATCACGCCGACGCGGCGGGCGAGGGCCAGCAGCGACGCCGGATCCCACAAACGCCCGTCCACCCCGGGAAGTTGCAGCAGCAGGCCGAAACAGTCGTCCGGCAGGGAGGCTTCGGCCCGGTCGGCGGCCGCGGCGAGAGCTTCGGCATCGATCTGTTCGATGACGATCTCCAGGGGTTCCGCCCGGGTCTGGAGCACGGCCAGGGTCTGGGGGAAGACGGCCTGGTCCACCAGAAAGCGGCGCGCCCCCTGGCGGCGGCCCACGGCCAGGGCGAGGGCCATGGCCTCGGCGGCGGCGGTGGCCTCATCCAGCAGGGAGGCGTTGGCGATCGGCAGGCCGGTCAGTTCGCTGACCAGGGTCTGGAAATTGAGCAGGGCCTCCAGCCGCCCCTGGGCAATCTCGGCCTGGTAGGGGGTGTAGGCGGTGTACCAGCAGGGGTTCTCGAGCACGTGGCGCTGGATCAGCGCCGGTGTGGCGGTGCCGTAATAGCCCAGGCCGATCAGGCTGCGGTGCGGATCGTTGAGGGCCGCCAGCCCAGCCAGCTCAGCCAGGGCCTCAGCTTCGCTGCAGGCCTGCGGCAGACCCTCCACGGCAGCATCCGGAGGCAGCAGGATGTCGGCAGGAACCACCTGGGCCGCAAGCTGCTCAAGCGATTCCAGCCCGAGCTCGGCCAGCATGCGACGCCGGTCGTCGGCCCCGGGACCGAGGTGACGAACCAGGAACGGAGCAGCCACGGGCGTCGGTCAACAGAAGGGGAACCTTAAGAAAACTCACCGGTCCCCGGTGGTGCCAGGGGCCGGCGGCCGATCCGCCCCGACCGACCGCCCTCAGTGGCCCTCGACCTTGGCGCCGTAGCTGGCCGCGTCCAGCAGGCTCGCCAGCTCGGCCGGGTCGGCCGGACGGATCAGCAGCAACCAGCCCTCGCCGTAGGGATCGTTCTGCAATTCCTCGGGGCTGGCGAGCACCGCCTCATTGCGGGCCTCCACCACCCCGCCGATCGGGGCGATCAGATCCTCCACCGCCTTGACCGACTCGACACTGCCGAAGCCGGCGCCCCTGGTGATCGTGCTGCCCACCTCCGGCAGCTCCACGAACACGATGTCGCCCAGCTGATCGACAGCGAAGGCACTGATGCCGATCCGGGCGAGCTCACCCTCGCTCCGGGCGTACTCGTGGCTGTCGGCGTAGCGGCAGTCGTCGGGGAAATTGAGTGCCATTGCCGGTGCATGGAGGTCTGCGCCGTCCCAGTCTGTCGGACAACCGGCAACGACGCAGCGGCGCGGGCCTCAGCAGGGCAGCAGGTCGGCTTGGGCCAGGGCCGCCAGGGCCCGCTCCAGGGCAATGGCGGCGTGGGCGTGGTGGCTGCCGCCCTGGGTGTAGAGGATGAATGGCTCCCGCAGGGGCGCATCTGCGGAGAACTCGCTGGTGCTGCCATCGATGAAGGTGCCGCCGGCCATCACCAGATCCGTGGCATAACCCGGCATCGGCGCCGGCACCGGATCGAGGTAGGAGCCGATCGGCGAGGCCGCCTGGAAGGCCCGGCAGACGGTCCTGAGGGGTTCAGGGCTGCCGAAGCGCACCGCCTGGATGGCATCGCTGCGGGCCTGGCCGGGCGCCGGATTCACGGCGCAGCCCAGGTCCGCGAACACGCTCGCCACCAGGTCAGCGGCGATCAGGGCCTCGGCCACCATCTGGGGCGCCAGGAACAACCCCTGGAACAGCAGGCGGTTCAGATCGAAGCTGCTGCCCCCCTCGCTGCCGATGCCGGGGGCCGTGAGCCGGCAACAGGCTTGCTCCACCAGGTCGGCGCGGCCGGCCACGTAGCCGCCCGCCGGGGCGATTGTCCCCCCCGGGTTCTTGATCAGGGAACCGGCGATCAGGTCGGCGCCGACGGCGGTGGGTTCGCACTCCTCCACCAGTTCCCCGTAGCAGTTGTCGACGAACACCACGCAGTCCGGCTGCAGCTCCCGCACCCGCGCCGCCAGCCGGCCGATCGCCGCCACCGCCAGGGAGGGCCGCCAGCTGTAACCGCAGCTGCGCTGAATCAGCACCATCCGGGCGGGCAGGGCCAGCGCCCGCTCCAGCCCCGCCTCATCCACCAGGCCCTCGGGGGTGAGCGGCAGTTCGTCGTAGTGGATGCCGAACTCGGCCAGGGAGCCCTGGCCCGTGCCCCTCAGGCCGATCACCTCCTCAAGGGTGTCGTAGGGGCGGCCGGTCAGGGCCAGCAGCCGGTCCCCGGGCCGCAGCACGCCGTAGAGGGCGGCGGCGATGGCATGGGTACCGCTGACGAACTGGAGCCGCACGGCGGCAGCCTCGGCCCCCAGCACCCGGGCGTAGACCCGATCGAGGGTGTCGCGGCCGAGGTCGCCGTGGCCATAGCCACTGACGCCACTGAAGTGATGAACCCCCACCCGTTCGGCGGCGAAGGCCGCCAACACCCGCTCCAGCCGGGGCCGCACCGCCGCCGTGCGGGCCGCCGCCAGCGGAGCGATCCGTTCCAGGGCGGCCGCCACGCGGGCCTGGGCCTCGGCGCGGGCAGCGGGGGATGCTTCGGGCAGCGGCAAGGCCTGCGGGGCGGGTGGAGCCATGCTGCCGGGCCATGGCCCCGGCGGGCCGCGGGCAGGTCGATGGCTAGATTTGCGCTCCAGCACTGGTGATGGCAGCAACAGCCAGGGCAGTCCACCGACAGGCGCCCGGCGTGCTGTCCCATCCAGGAGAACATCGTTGCCGCTGAACCATGAGGCCATCGCCCCGGGCCTGGCGTCGTTGACCGTCCGCACCCAGACGGGCGGCCAGAACCGCGAGGCCCGGCTGCGCGCCGGTCTCACGCTGCCGCGGCCGGCCCTGCCGGCCCGGCAACGCCGCTACAAGTTCGGCACCACCACCTTCATGCTGGTGATGCATGTGGGAGCGGTGGTGGCGCTGCTACCCGCCTTCCGCAGCTGGCAGGGCGTCGCTGCCCTGGCGATTCTCTACTGGATCACGGTGCTGGGGGTGACCCTGGGCCTGCATCGGCTGGTGGCCCACCGCAGCTTCGAGGCACCCCAATGGCTGGAGCGGCTGCTGGTGCTGATGGGAGCCCTGGCCTGCCAGAGCGGACCGATCGAGTGGGTGGGGCTGCACCGCCATCACCATCTCTATTCCGATCAGCCGAATGACCACCACGATGCCGGCCGGGGCCTGTGGTGGGCCCACAGCGCCTGGATGCTGCACGAGATCCCGGCCCTGAAGGAGATCCATCGCTTCACCGGCGACCTCGAACGCGATCCCTTCCACCGCTGGCTGGAGCGCTGGTTCCTGCTGCTGCAGCTGCCCCTCGGGGTGGCGCTCTACTTCTACGGCAACTGGGCCGGCGTCCACGGCGGCGGCCTGGGCCTGGTGCTGTGGGCGATCCCTTTGCGGCTGGTGCTCGTGTATCACGTCACCTGGTTCGTGAATTCCGCCACCCACGCCTTCGGCTACCGCAACTTCGACTGCCCGGACCGCTCCCGCAACTGCTGGTGGGTGGCGCTGCTGAGCTTCGGTGAGGGCTGGCACAACAACCACCACGCCCATCCCCACTCGGCCCGCCACGGCCTGCGCTGGTTCGAGTTCGATCTCACCTGGCAGCACATCCGGCTGCTGCGGGCCCTGGGCTGGGCCCGCCGGGTGCGGCTGGCCCCCTTTCCCGACTGAGCCAGCTCCCGACTGCCCCCCTCAGGGATGGGATGGGCCAGCGGCCCCGAGTCCGGTCTGAAGCTGCGCCCGGATCGCCGCCGCCAGGTCCCCCCCCCGGCCGTTGCCGCCGCTGCCCTGGGAAAGCTCCCGGGCCCGCCGCCGCAGCAGATCCAGGAAGGCATCGGCCCCTAGCTCCCCTTCACCGGCGGCCCCCAGGGCCGCCAGGGTCAGGCGCAGGTCGGCCAGTTCCGCGTCCAGTTCGGCCGCGGTGTAATCGCGCTGGCCGGCCATCACCTCGGCGAACAGCTCCCGACGCTGGCGTCGGCTGGGCGGATAGGCGGCCAGGAGCTGTTCGCGGCACTGGCGCCAGGGGCGGCCGGCGGTGAACAGCAGGGCCAGGGCGGCACTGAGGGAGACGGCTTCCTCGTCATCGATGCGCAGGTCAAAGGCCAGCGGCGGCGCCTGCCGGCCCACGAACACCTCCAGCAGCTGCCCCGGTCCCAGGACCCGACCCTCGTCGTCCAGCACGGGCAGGGCCGAGAGCTGCAGCGCCTCGACCACATCCGGGTGGACGGGCAGCATGGCCGCCAGTTCGACGGGCAGCTTGCCGGCGGGGGCGTGCTCCGCCAACCACTGGTTGATGGTGCCGAGGGCGAGGAACACCTCCGGCCCGGGGGCCGCCAGCTTGCCGTTGCGCAGCATCGACAGCTGGGAGTTGTGAACGCGGCCGAGATCCAGGGCCTCCGCCAGGGCCGGCAGCACCCGGTGGGACCAGCCGTTGCGCTCATGCCAGACCCGGATCAGATGGGCAAATCCGACCCGTCCTGATGCGAGTCCGTCTTTGTAGCCCAAGCGATCAGGATCCGTATTGCTACCATCTTAACGTTCGATCCGGAGTCGGTCCTTCATGGCCGCCACGTCTCTCTCCCGCCCGGCCCAGCGTCGGCAGGATCCCAGGCCCGCCAGCCACACCCGCGCCTCGGCCACCATCTCCGGTGGCGAGAGCGCCCAGCGGCGGGCCATCGCCCTCCACCAGCCCCGTCACGGTGAGCCGCGGCCCGCCGAGGAGGAGGGGCCGCGCTGGGCCACGATCGTGTTCATGGTGGCGATCCACATCCTGGCGCTGGTGGCCCTGTTGCCCCGGTTCCGCAGCGCCGCCGGCATCGCCACCTTCCTGATCCTCTACTGGGTCACGGCCTGCCTGGGGGTGACCATCGGCTACCACCGGCTGCTGGCCCACCGCTCCTTCCGGGTGCCCCGCTGGCTGGAGCGCTTCTTCGCCACCTGCGGTGCCCTGAGCTGTCAGCACGGCCCGATCGAGTGGGTGGGCCTGCACCGCCATCACCACAAGTTCTCCGACACCGACGTCGATCACCACGACAGCAACAAGGGCTTCTGGTGGTCCCACATGGGCTGGATGCTCACCGCCATCCCCGCCGCCGCCGCCGTTCCCCGGCTCACCGGCGACCTGGCCAAGGACCCCTACATGCGCTGGCTGGATCGCTGGTTCCTCGGCCTGCAGGTGCTGCTGGGGCTGGCCCTCTACGGGATCGGCAGCGCCGCGCACATCCATGGCGGCGGCTGGGGTCTGGTGCTGTGGGGCATCCCGCTGCGCCTGGTGGTGGTCTACCACTGCACCTGGCTGGTCAACTCGGCCACCCACTGCTGGGGCAAAGCCGCCCACGACAGCGGTGACAACTCCAGAAACAACCCCTGGGTGGCCGCTGTCACCTTCGGCGAGGGCTGGCACAACAACCACCACGCCTACCCCCATTCGGCACGCCATGGCTTCGGCCCCCAGATCGATCTCACCTGGCAGCACATCCGGCTGATGCGGGCCCTCGGCCTCGCCACCGCGGTGCGGGTGCCCAACGCCGCCAATCCGGCAGCCCGGAAGGCCACCCGTGGTGCCGTAGGGTGACGAATCGGAGTTCAGTCGGTTCCAACGGTTAGCGAGTCATGGCCAAGCGCGTACAAGTGGTCCTCAGCGAAGACGTCCTGAGCCTCGGCAAGGATGGCGATCTCGTGGAGGTGGCTCCCGGTTACGCCCGCAACTTCCTGCTGCCCACCGGCAAAGCAGTGCCCGTCACCGCGGCGGTGCTGCGCCAGGTGGAGCACCGCCGGGCGAAGGAGGCCGAGCGTCAGGCCAACCTGCGGGCTGAGGCCCAGGCCTTCCGCACCGCCCTCGACACGATCGGACGCTTCACCGTCAAGAAACAGACCGGTGGCGATGACGTGCTGTTCGGCACCGTCACCAACGGCGATGTGGCTGAGGCCATCGAAGCCGCCACCAAGAAGGAAGTGGATCGCCGGGACATCATCGTCCCCGAAATCCACCGCACCGGCACCTACAAGGTGCAGGTGAAGCTCCACCCCGAGGTGGTGGCCGAGATCAATCTCGAAGTGGCCAGCTACTGATCCCCACCCCCTGATCCGGCCGAACCGGATCCGCCTCCAGGCGACAGAATGGGGCCCCACGCAAGCCGCCTGTGCCCTCCGGGGACCGGCGGCTTTCCTGTCTCCAGCGGCCGCAGCCACCCCGGCCTCCACGAAAGTGCCTTCCGAAGAGGTGCCCTCCGAACAAGCGCCCTCCCAAGTAGAGACCTGCGCCAAAGCGGTCAGCGCCAACCCACTCCCCACCAACGCTGCCCCGCGACCCCTACGCCATGGTGAGCGCCCCTTCCAGCACCTCCGCCACTCCAGGTCCCAACCCTGGCAGCCCTGGGGACACCGGCGGCCAGGGCCGGCAGGGCCAGGGCGGTTTCGAACCCCTGCCGGATTCCGTCCCCCCCCAGAACCTCGAGGCCGAGGAAGCGGTGCTGGGGGGCGTTCTGCTGGACCCGGACGCCATCGGCCGGGTCGCCGACGTCCTCCAGCCGGAGGCCTTCTACCTGGGGGCCCACCGCGAGATCTACCGCACCGCCCTGATGCTGCACAGCCAGGGCAAACCCACCGACCTCACCGCCATGACCGCCTGGCTGGCCGACACCGGCCAGCTGGAGAAGGTGGGGGGCTCCGGCCGGCTGGCGGAACTGGTGGAGCGTTGCATGTCGACGGCCTCGATCGACCAGGTGGCGCGGCTGGTGATGGACAAGTACCTGCGGCGCCAGCTGATCCGCTCCGGCAACGAGGTGATCGCCCTGGGCTTCGACCAGAGCAAACCGATGGAACAGGTGCTCGATGAGGCCGAGCAGAAGATCTTCGCCATCAGCCAGGAGAAGCCCTCCATCGGTCTCACCCCCACCGCCGAAATCCTCACCCGCACCTTCGAGGAGATCGAAACCCGCTCGCTCGGCACCGCCGTGGCCGGCATTCCGGTGAACTTCTACGACCTGGATGCCATGACCCAGGGGCTGCAACGCAGCGACCTGATCATCGTGGCCGGCCGGCCGGCCATGGGAAAGACGGCCATCACCCTCAACATGGCCCGCAACGTGGCCCAGCTCCACGACCTGCCGGTGTGTGTGTTCAGCCTGGAGATGAGCAAGGAACAGCTCACCTACCGCCTGCTGGCCATGGAGGTGGGCATCGAGAGCGGGCGGCTGCGCACCGGCCGCCTGCAGCAGGAGGAATGGCCCCTGCTGGGACAGGGCATCAGCAACCTCGGCCGCCTGCCGATCTTCATTGATGACAAACCCAACGCCGGCGTGCTGGAGATGCGCTCCCTCAGCAGGCGGCTGATGGCCGAAAGCGGCAAGGAACTCGGCCTGATCGTGATCGATTACCTGCAGCTGATGGAGGGGTCCGGGTCGGACAACCGGGTGCAGGAGCTCTCCCGCATCACCCGGGGTCTCAAACAGATGGCCCGGGAACTGAACGTGCCGGTGATGGCCCTCTCCCAGCTCAGCCGGGGGGTGGAGGCACGCACCAACAAGCGGCCGATGCTCTCGGACCTGCGCGAATCCGGCTCGATCGAGCAGGACGCTGACATCGTGATGATGATCTACCGCGACGAGTACTACAACCCGGAAACCCCTGACCGGGGAATCACCGAAGTGATCGTCACCAAGCACCGCAACGGCCCGGTGGGCACCTGCAAACTGCTGTTCGAACCCCAGTACACCCGCTTCCGCAACCTGGCCGCGCCCTAGCGCTGCTCGGCCACCAGCTGCTCCAGCAGGGCCAGCAACTTCGGAACGATCACCTCCACATCGAAGCGCTCCTCGGCCTCTCGGCGACAGCGTTCACGGCTGATCCGGCCCAGATCGCCCACCGCCTCCACCAGCTGCTCATCGTCGTCGCAGATAAACCCGGTGACACCGTGCTGGATCACCTCCGGGGTGGAGCCGGCCCGCAGGGCAATCACCGGGGTGCCACAGGCCAAAGCTTCCACCATGACCGTACCGAAGGGCTCGCTCCAACGAATCGGAAACAGCAGGGCAGCGGCATCAGCCAGCAGGGCCTGTTTGTGTTCGTCATCCACCGGACCCACCCAGCGCACGCTATCGCCGTCCAAATGGGGCTTGATCGCCTGCTCGAAGTAACGATCATCGTCGTCGGCCGAACCGATGTTGCCAGCGATCACCAGCTCACGGCCCGTGCGGCGGGCAACCTCAATGGCGGTGTCGACGCCCTTGCTGGAGGAGAGCCGGCCCAGGAACAACAGATAATCGCCGCCACCGGCGCCGGTTGGATAGCGGGAACAATCGATCGGGTTGGGGACCAGATGGGTTGGGAGCCGGGTGACCGCATGGCTCTGCTGATCGGCGCTCAGTAGGTGCAGAACCACCCGGTCCTGCACGATCGCCTCAAGAGCATCAATCTGCTGCTGATCGATGGGGTTGGGAAACTTGATCAGGGTGGGCTTGCGGATAGCGAAGAGAGCCCGTAGATAATCAACTCTGCCGTGGCAATAGACCACATCACAATTTCTTGCAGCCCAGAGACTCTGGAACTGGAACTGAATCTTGCGCCTCGCCCTACTCAGGTAGTTCCGTGTTGGCGGTTTGTGCGTATGCAGAAGACCGCCGTAGCGATGGGAGCCCGCTGCTGCCATCAGGTCCACTTCATGACCCCGGGCCACAAATTCCCGGCAAAGGAGATCCACGATACGCTCCGCACCGCCATAGGTGACCGGAGGCACAGTGATGTGGGGATCGGCGATGAAAAGGACCCTCATGAACAATGCTGTGGCCCAGGCTCAATCGGCAGGCTCTGATGCAACGGTCTGAAACTCCCCCTCAGGCTCAGAGTGAATGTATGGAGGCGGTGCTGCTGACAGGAAAATCCGTAAAATCATTTACGGGCTGTTCAGGGCCCAATCCCCTTGGCCAGGCCATCCGTAGGCCCCATGCCAGCCCCCCCATCCGAGGCATCTGGAATAGTCTCGTTGACGATGGAACCCCAGTTTTCAAGCTCCAGGCCCCTGGCCCGTCCATCCGCCCCCCTGCCCCTGGCCTGGGCACCGCCGCTGGAAGAAGGCTCCGAGGCGGGGACGATGCCGGAGGTGCGGCTCTGGATCCTCGAAGACGACAGCGAGCTCTGCGAACTGCTGATAAGGCGCTGCGCCCGCCAGGGCTGGCACTTGCGGGCCTTCCACCACCCCCGGGCCATGGAACAGGCCCTGGGGGAGAGCGAGCCCGACCTGCTGATGCTGGACCAGCTGCTGCCCCTGAAGTGCGGCACCGACGTGCTCACCGGCCTGCGGCGCAACGGTCATGGCTTCCCGGTGCTGATGCTCTCCGCCCTACATGGGCCGAGTGATCGGATCGCCGGTCTCGAGGCCGGAGCCGACGACTACCTGGGCAAACCCTTCGTGTTCCGGGAGTTGCAGCTGCGCCTGAGCCGCCTGCTGGCGACTCGCCAGGCCGCCAGGGCGTCCGCTCCCCCTGCCAACCCCCAGGCCGAGGCCCCGTACCGCCTCGGTCCATGGCACTTCGATCCGCAGGAGCGGCAGTTGACCCCCCCCGACGGGGAACCCCTCAGCCTCAGCCGCGGGGACAGCGCCCTGCTGCTGGCCCTCTGCAGCGAACCCGGTGCGGTGATCAGCCGCCAGCGGCTGGCCCAGGCCACCGGCAGCCTGGTGGATCCGGAGCAGAGCCGCTCGATCGATATGCGCCTCTCACGCCTGCGGCGCCTGCTCAACCAGGAGAGTGGCGGCATCGACAGCCTCGAGTGCCTGCGGGGGATCGGCTATCGCCTCACCCTGGCGGTGCAATGTGGAGCCGTGCCGTCGCCATGAGCCGGGGCACGGGCCTGGATCGCCGCGACTGGCAGCTGTTTCTGCTCAGCTGTCTGGGGGGCATCGGCCTGGGCCTGCTGGTGCTGCAGTTGCTGCTCACCACCGTTTTCGAGCCGGCCCTGCTTGAAGAAAGTGCCCTGCGCGTCACCCGCAGCGTCCGCCTGGTGGAGCAGGTGCTGCAGACCATCCCTCCGGAACACCTGCCGCCGGGGGTGGTGGTCGATCAGACGCCAGGGGGGCCGGAGCCGGATCAGTTCCCCCTCAACCGTTTCGATCGTCAGCTGATCGAGCGGTTGGGAACCGTTCACCACCTGAAGCGTGAGCTGCGCCGCGATCTGCCCCCGCTGCGGGACCCATGGGGGGGCTACTGGATCCAGCTGCAGAGCCGGAGCCAGACCCGACCGATCTGGCTGTACCAACCCGAACGGCTCTCGACCAACGTCTGGTTCCTGCCGGTGCTTCGGGTTCTCACCCTGCTGCTGGGCAGCCTGCTCGGCATCGTCGTGTTCCTCAACCAAAGGGTGGAAAACCCCTTCCGCACGGTGTTGCGGCAACTGCCGGACACCTTCCTGCCGCCCCTGGCGCTGCTGCCGGAGCAGGGCATCGCACCCCTGCGGCAACTCACCCGCAGGATCAACCGGTTGCTGGAGAGGATCAACAGCGCCGATCGGTCGCGGCGCCAACTGCTGCGGGGCCTGGCCCACGACCTCACCTCACCGCAGGCCCGCCTGATGCTCAAGCTGGAATGGTTTCGGGACACCCTCTCAGGCGAGGCAGGCCGCCAACTTGACGGTGTCGAGAACGACCTGCAGCAGCTCGCCCGTATCACCGAGGAACTGATGCTGCTGGCGGAGCTGGATGCGCCCCGCCGGCGGCGCACACTGGTGCTTCTGGATGATCTCTGCGCCAGGGTCGCCACCTCCTACGCGGCCGGCTCGGTGGAGCTGCAGGTGCCCCAGTTGCTCGTTTCCCTCGACCCGGTCGCCCTGGAGCGGGTGCTCAGCAACCTGATCGACAACGGCATGGAACACGGCCGGGCCCCGGTGCGGATCCGGGCCGCTCGCAGCGGCGGCAGGCTCCAGCTGCAGATCGACGACCACGGCGCCGGCCTGAGCAGCCCGACCCGGTTGACGATGCCGGCACCACCCCTGGCCCGGGATCGCCAGCGGACCCGCCACCGGGGTCTGGGCCTGGCCATGGTCGAGGCGTTCTGCCACGACCATGGCGGCCGGCTGGAGCTCGGAACCTCCGAGCTCGGGGGCCTGCGCGTGCGCTTGGATCTGGCCGGCAGCGTCAGCCAGCCGATCTTTCCGGCAACGGCTGCCAGGGAGGCCAGGGCTGGAGCCAGGCCCGGGCCCCGGCTCCAGCCCTAGCCTGGTCGCATCGCCTGGTCCAATGGCCCAGCCCCCGCGTTCATCGGCCCTACCCACCATGCCCTCCGCGCCCCCCAGCGCGTTTTCGGCCCCACCCACCGAGAGCTTTGAGCTGATCGTGGTGGGTGGTGGCCATGCCGGTTGCGAGGCCGCCCTGACCGCGGCTCGCCTGGGGGTGCGAACGGCCCTGTTCAGCCTCAATCTCGACCGCATCGCCTGGCAGCCCTGCAATCCCGCCGTGGGGGGCCCCGCCAAGAGCCAGCTGGTCCATGAAGTGGATGCCCTCGGGGGCGTGATCGGCCGGCTCGCAGATGCCACCGCCCTGCAGAAGCGGGTGCTGAACGCCAGCCGCGGCCCCGCCGTCTGGGCCCTACGGGCCCAGACCGACAAGCGCCAGTACGCCCGCCAGATGCTGCAGCTGCTGCAGCACACCCCCGAGCTCGCCCTGCGCGAGGCGATGGTCACCGGCCTGGAGATCGAGGGGGATCCCGGCGGCGGGGGCAGCGCCTGGCAGGCGGGCCAGCCGCCGGCAAGCCGGGTGATCGGCGTGCGCACCTATTTCGGCAGTGTCTACGCGGCGTCTGCCGTGATCCTCACCACCGGCACCTTCCTCGGCGGCAGGATCTGGGTGGGCAACCAGTCGATGCCGGCGGGCCGGGCCGGCGAACAGCCGGCCGAAGGTCTCACCGAGGCCCTGCAGGCCCTCGGCTTCGTCACCGACCGCCTCAAGACCGGCACTCCGGCCCGGGTGGACCGGCGCAGCGTGGCCCTGGACCGACTGGAGGAGCAACCCAGCGACGCCCACGATCGTTTCTTCTCCTTCGATCCCACCGCCTGGGTGGCGGGGGAGCCGATGAGTTGCCACATCACCCGCACCACGGCCGCCACCCACCAGCTGATCCGCGACAACCTGCACCTGACACCGATCTACGGGGGCTTCATCGACAGCAAGGGGCCCCGCTACTGCCCCTCGATCGAAGACAAGATCGTGCGCTTCGCCGAGAAGGACAGCCACCAGATCTTCCTGGAACCGGAGGGCCGTGACACGCCGGAGCTCTACATCCAGGGCTTCTCCACCGGTCTGCCCGAACGCCTCCAGCTGGAGCTGCTCCGCACCCTGCCCGGCCTCGAGCAGTGCGTGATGCTGCGACCCGCCTACGCCGTTGAATACGACTATCTCCCCGCCACCCAGCTGCACGCCAGCCTGGAAAGCAAGCGGGTGGCGGGCCTGTTCAGCGCCGGCCAGCTGAACGGCACCACCGGCTATGAGGAAGCGGCCGCCCAGGGGCTGGTGGCCGGTCTCAACGCCGCCCGACGGCTGCGGGGCGCACCGGCGGTGACCCTGCCGCGCGAGGGCAGCTACATCGGCACCCTGATCGACGACCTTGTGACCAAGGACCTGCGGGAGCCCTATCGGGTGCTGACCAGCCGCAGTGAATACCGGCTGGTGCTGCGCGGCGACAACGCCGACCGGCGACTCACCCCCCTGGGCCGGGAGTTGGGCCTGATCGATGGGCGCCGCTGGGCGCTCTACGAAGCCAAGCAGGCGGCGATCGAAGCGGAGAAACACCGCCTCGCCACGGTGCGCCTGAAGGCGGGAGAAGCGGCTGGCCAGGCACTGGCGGCCCGCAGCGGGGCCGCGATCAAGGGGTCGATCACCCTGGCCGACCTGCTGCGCCGGCCCGGCCTGCATGCCATCGACCTGGTCAACGAGGGCCTGATCGCCGCCGACCTGCCCGCGGATGTGCGGGACGGGGCCGAAATCGACATCAAATACAGCGGCTACCTCGCCCGTCAGCAGCAGCAGATCGAGCAGGTGCGCCGCCAGGCGGGCCGCCCCCTTCCGGACGGCCTCGACTACAGCGGCATCACCACCCTCTCGGCCGAGGCCCGCGAGAAGCTGGCGCGGGTGCGGCCGGTGGATCTCGGCCAGGCCTCAAGGGTGCCTGGGGTGAGCCCCGCCGATGTGACCGCCCTGCTGCTCTGGCTGGAACTGCAGCAACGACGGGCCAGGGCCCCTGGAGACCCCGGCCCCGACCCGACCGGCGGCCAGGCTCGTCAGGACGGGACAGCATCGTTACAGTTGCGTGCTACTTGAGCTCCCTGCATACGGTGAATCAGAGCTCCCCCAGGCCCCTTCGGGGGATTCCCAGATCCAGGGCCTATTGGGAACTCAAGGCCGAGCAGATGGTCAACCGGGTGTTCGACCCGGAGCAGACGATCGAGGTGGCGCCCGACCAGGCGTACAAACCGGCCAGGAACGATCCGGCCGCTCCCCTGCCGAAGGCGCCCAAACATGCGCCGCTGCCCAACGCCGCGGCCACCGCCAGCCCGGCTCCACTCACGACCGACGGCGACACCGCCGCCGTACCCAACCCGGCCGCCGCCAGCGGGGGAAGTCCTGGTCGGCGCGAGCAGCCGCTGGTGCTGCTCAGCCTGCTCGGGGGGGTCTGCCTGGTGAGTGCCGTGAGTTCGGTGCTCTATCTCAACAACTGGAACCAGGTGCAGCGCAACCTCAGCCAGGAACGCAACCTGCTGCTGGTGGAGCGGCTGCGCAACCTGGGGCCGGCCAGCACCCAGCCACCGACCGCGGTGGAGGCACCGGCCCTGCCCCAGCCGGTAGCCCCAGCACCAGCGTTGCCCCAGCCGGCCGCCGAAACCGCCGAACAACTTCCCCCCCCGCCGGATGAACCCTGGATCCAGGATCTGGAGCGCCTGCCTGGGGGCAGCCGCAGCGCCACCAGCGCACCGGCTCCGCTACGGGTGCCCCTACGACCCCGTGTGACCAGCCCCGCGCCGTTGCCCCAGGC